>Ga0181395_1000111_pt1 | contig 30567 bp, 39 predicted proteins | sample 18SPOviralmetaG_FD_130124 | JGI IMG/M metagenome (GOLD analysis project Ga0181395, IMG submission 130124) | Marine viral communities from the oligotrophic San Pedro Time Series (SPOT) site, San Pedro Channel, CA, USA - 18 SPOT_SRF_2010-12-16 | ecosystem: Environmental > Aquatic > Marine > Strait...
AGACGATAGATTTACGAATGTTGTGACTACAACAGAGAGCATTCTTCGAATGCTTTCGATTGTGTTCACAAAGGAGAAACGCAATGCAAGGACGTATGGATATACGAGTAGACAGTGATGTTGAGTGGTCTACCACTCAGTTCGACGGACAATGGTTCACGACGGGAACAGCATTCATCAGAGATGAATCTGGATTCATCGAACTCAAAAACTGGAAGTTCGGCGCTATCGTAGATCACGAAGTGTCTGCTAGAGATCTGGAAGGTTTAAACATGCGAAGCATATCGCATCAACAGTGACTACAACACAAGGACATTCGCAAGAATGTCTTTGCTTGTGTTCACTACATCAATCGCAACAAAGGAGTACTGCTATGCAGTCATACACTACACGAGAAGAATGGTTACAAGCTGCGCTTGTTCTACTGTTTGAGATGGTCTTTGCCAGTGCTGGTATCTCACCCGACGCTTGGCAATCCCGCCGCTACCGAGTCACCTGTGGCTTCCCTATCGGGTATCGTGGGTCGAAGACCGGCAAGGTCGTGCTAGGTCAGGCATTCGACACAAGCGTCAGTTCCGATGGAACTATGGAAGTCTGCGTCAACCCCATCATAGATGAGCCTGTCGAGGTGCTCCGTGTCCTACTACATGAATTCATTCATGTTTGGGCTGGCATCGACTGCGGTCACCGAGGTGAGTTTGCCCGAATCGCCAAAGCCGTAGGCTTCACCGGCCCCATGACAGAGACACCCGCTACACCAGCTTTGCTGGACACACTGACCGAGATCGCTGACATCTTGGGGGTTTACCCTCATGCCAAGATCGACCCATCGCTTCGTAAGAAGCAAGGCACTCGTATGCTCAAACTGCAATGCAGTGACTGTGGCTTCACCGCCAGAGTGTCAGCCAAGTGGCAATCGAAGATTACCCCCGAGTCAACATGCCCAGCATGTCACCTCGCCGGAACGCTAGTCGCTGACTAGCTTTCAACCTGATCCGTTTAAACGCAACAAGGAGAACATTTCATGTTCGATCATACTACCACACTCGATGCTTCGCATCACCAACGTCTTAACAAAATCTGCAAGGTTCTCAATGACCTACGGTCAGAGGGCGACATTGTGACCCCAGCGCACCGCTCCAAGCTGGCGCTGCTGGCTACCATGTACCGCATGTCAGCCACGATGCCCGAGGAGGCAAAGGTCAGCCTATGGCTGCATGGCCCAAATGCTGGGGCTGCTACGCTGTCACAGGGTGACATCGAGTCTATGTCAGCCAAGGTGATCGAAGATCTCCGAGGCGACATCGAGGATCTGAAAGCGCTGGTCGCATCAACGCAGACCATCACCCACCAGATCACCATCAACGATGGAGATCCAATCCAGATCAAGGGCCGAGTTCACGAAGTGTTCAACGATGTGCTGCAATGGGCGGCTATCCAAAAGCCGGTGTATCTGGTTGGGCCTGCCGGTTCTGGTAAGACCACCATCGCCAGACAAATAGCCGGGGCACTGGATCTCAAGTTCTACTGCTATGGCAGTATCGCTGCTGATTTCCAATTCCTAGGACACATCGGCGCTAACGGCGACTACGTTGAGACCGAGTTCTACAAAGCGTTTAAACATGGCGGCTTGGTCTTGTTCGATGAGATGGACGCCAGTAACCCAAACGCTCTCATGTCTCTCAACGCTGCCCTAGCAAATGATTTTGCTAGTTTTCCCTGCGGTATCGTTGATCGTCACCCCGACTTTCGAGTGATCGCATCGGGCAATACCTTCGGTCATGGTGCATCAGCCCAGTATGTGGGACGCAATCCAATGGATGCCGCGACACTTGACCGCTTCGCTTATATCCCAATGGGATACGACGAGGCGCTGGAACGCAGCATCGCTGGCAATGATGCATGGGTTGATCTGGTACAGGCTGTCAGGGCGCAGGTCGAGCATCACAAGATGCGCTTTGTGGTAAGCCCAAGGGCTTCTATCAATGGCGCTGAGGCGCTGGCTGCTGGTATGCCATTCCGCTCTGTAATGAGCGCCTTGATCTTCGACAAGGGTTGGAGCGACACAGACAAGACCAAGGTCTTGGACGGTGTTGACTTCTCTATCATCGACGCACTACAGGAGGCAGCGTAATGACCAAGGTCATCGAGTACAACGTAAGCTGGGACGAGTGCATGGCTGACATGCACCGCGAACCCAACGAAGGCTGGGATGGTCTAGCCAGCACCAAAAAAGAAGGCCGCGAAGCCAAGGAGTTCTATGGCACTCGCACCTTCGGTGATGCAGTGCAGACTGCGATCTCTGGCTGGGATGAGGGGCGCGACGCTATGGGATCTGGCGTTGAGTTTGCTAAGGCAAAGCAGGCATCGTTTAAACGTCCTGATTGGGAGTACGGCGTAGCCGGTCAGCGAGCTTGCATCCCAAGCTACTGCGCTGGTGTCCCGAATCACATGGTCTGGATGGACGATACCAGCAACCGCAACGCTATGCCCATCGTCAAGATCTACGCTGACATCGGAGCCACATCAAGCACCGAGGCCAGCGCAATGATCCGCAAAGGCTCTGCCATTGTCGCCTTGATCGACCAGATCGAACAGTCTGGTCAGCGTGTCGAGTTGATTGCCTGCCAGCTATCCGACACCGAGGGCTACGATCACGACGAACAGCGCATCTTCATCACGGTCAAACGTGCTGACGAAGTGCTTGATCTTGACCGCATCGCCTTCGCCTTGGCACATCCATCCATGTTGCGCCGAGTTTGCTTCCGCATCATGGAGTTCACCTACTCAGGATATGTGAGCGGCTATGGCAGAGTGAAGAAGTTCGATGACCTGCCTGCCGATGCTATGTACATCCCCCCGATGTACGGCGACAAGGGCTACTACACGATGGACGAGGCACTGGATACAGTGCTGGGACATTGGAACGAATGCGCTGCCAATACCGAGGCAGCGTAAAACCTGTTGACAAACAACACCACCATGCTACTTTAGTAACACACAACGCAACAAGGAGAAAGAGTGATGAGTTATACAACTGGCCCCGATGGAACGAAATACTACGAAGACGGAACCCGCTTCGGTTCGAGCCTTGAGAACGCCTACACAACCGACAGCCTGAGAAAGAGCTTGCGTCCGTATAAGCTAGAGGCGGATCAGCTAAACATCATTCGGAATCTTGCCGTAGCAGCGCAGAGTCACTTCGATTCTGTGGGCGACCATAGCATGGCTAATGATGTCGGGTTGCTGTTGGGACTTGTTAATCCCGAACTGAAAAGACTTGAGGGGATGGATTGGTTAGAAGCGGCAAATAGGAGATAGATCTATGGACATATTCGCTGCGGTGCTCCGCATAATCAGCTACCTGCTGATGACAATCACGTTCCTGTGGGCAGGGATCTACCTGACCCACGGATATTATACCGGCCTGCCTAACGTCCACTGGTCGTTCAGCTTCGTCGGCCCACTGCTGATTGTGAACTCATTCGGCTGGGTGGCGGTGTTGCTGTTGGACTTCAAAATGTTGAGACCCTGACGTACTACGTCAACAACATGATTGCACTGGGGGTTGACAAAACAATCCCATGTGCTACTTTAGTAACACTCGCAACAAGGAGATAGAGTGATGATACGAATAAACCTTAGTGGCCCTGATGGAAATGCTTTTGCGTTGATGGGTATCGCCCGAAACATATGCAAGCAGACCGATGAAAATCCCGATCCGATTATCTCGAACATGATGTCAGGTGACTACGATCACTTGGTTGAGGTGTTTAAACAATCATTCGAGCACTTAGTTGAGTTGGAGGATTAGGCATGGAAGTGTACACAGACAAAGACTTTATCTTTGAAGAGGTGCCGATGCCGAGACGCAGCGTCGAGCAGATGATTCCGCTCATCAAGAAGAATGCCCCCACCGATTGGGATGATGCCCGTATCAGGGAGAACGCCGAGGTGTTGGCGCAGGAGGATGCCGAGAGCAAGTGCTACCTGTCGCCTATGTTCCAAGTAGTGAGGCGCGTCCTATGGGATGAGCAGCATGGCTTTGAGGGCAACACCCCAACCTACCTATCATTCAAACGCATAGACCGCGAACCGCTTGGCGATTGGAGGGCCAAGCAGCGCATCAAGAACGCTGTCCTAGGCGATCACTGGGAAGGCGTTGAGTTATATCCAGCAGAAGAGCGGCTGGTAGATACCAGCAATCAGTATCATATGTTCGCATGGGAAGGGATCTTTCCGATCTATGTGTTCAACAGCCGCGAGGTTTACTCCAAGGAGTACGCCGAGGAGTTGAATCAAGAGCTTGGAATGAAAACCAAGCAGCGATGACCACCTACAGCCGTGTTATGTGTACCCGTGGTGACGGATAACACAGCAATTTGAAACTGTTTAAACGCAACAAGGAGCTGCTATGCAGACAGAGATAACGATACTCCCATCCAACGTGATGCTTTCATGGACGTTTGATCCCAACGAAGCACACACCCACATGGACAAGCATCAAATGGTGCAGTATGCAGGGTTCATACCCGACTTCTTCCTCGCAGGTATTGAGGAAGGAACTGATCTGGACAGTGTGTCCAAGATCATGGACGAGAACTATGGATACGGCGGATTCAATGAATACCCGTGGCACAGCACCATAGGCCCACAGAGACGGCTTATTAGCTCATATGAGGAAGATCCCGACCTCGACCCTATCCTCATAATGAGAGCGCGTAGTCAGTCCGACATGGATCTGGAGTGTATCTTATATGAATCAGGGATCATCGCCCTTCGGGACGAGGAAGGTAATTCAAAAGTAGCGAGGTTCGACTAATGAATGGCATCGAAGAAAAGATCGTGGGCAGGTTTGTCCGAGGCTGGGACGGCAAGCTGGCGAACACGGAGTCCGTGGATAACACGCTGTACCTACACGGCAATGCCATCGCTTGGCGCAACGAGGAGACAGGCGAGGTGTGGATCACCAACGCTGGGTGGCACACCAAAACTACACAGTCTCGTTTAAACGCAGTGTTGAAATCATTAGGTGTTGAGGGTCGAGTCTTCACAAAGAACAGCAGGCAATACCTAGAAAGGCGGGAGGATGATGAGATGGTCACCCACCCGATGACGCAATGGATAGAGGTGCGCTCGCACCATCTGTCCGAAACTTTGACGCAACTACAGGAGAAGGTATCTCATGGATGAGATCACAGAACAAATCAATCGAATGCTCGAAGAGACAGAGCGACACGCACAAGACTTACTTGCCGATGTCAAAGATCCGCATGTCATGCTCCATGCAGTGTACGGACACATCTCCCGCGAGATCGTGAAGACCGTGAGGGACATGGACATTCCGCTAGAACTTCAAACGAAGATCATGTGGTCGCTGATATTGGTTTTAGAACGAGAGGTAACAAAGCATGAGATCAACATTGTCATGGACGGAGACAAGCAAATGGAGTCAGTCATGCACTGACGGTACATCTTGCGCCCAAAATTACAGGACAGGTGTGCTAGTCGCTCTGCTTATTGCAGTGTTTGGGCTGGCACATGAACTTGATTTTCGAGAGCAGTGCGGGAGTGATCCCGCCTGCGCCTCGCAGCATTTGGAATCACAATGAAACTGAAAGAATTATCGAAAATAGCCAAAGACCTTGGCGAAGAGAAGATCATCAAGATGATTGAAAAAGAAACAGCAAAGCTACGAAAGCGTGACGATGGGATGGTCAAGGTCGCAGACCTAGCAGACAACCTCATCGCCGAGATAAGGAGCAAGGACAATGGGTGATGTCGTAGACCTGCATGGGAACGTGCTGCGCGAGAACGTGACAGGCGAACCAATACGAGATCAGGATCGGGTTCTGTTACAGCCAAGCTCGGATGTGTTCGCAAAGCTGGAGCAGTTCGCACTAACCGCAAATTGTGAGAGCCATTTAATACAATACTTTAAGGACAAACATCGTTTAAACACCTATGTAGCCGGCTGTCTCAGGCGGTTTGCCGAGGCGGATTACGGGACGCTAACCGAAGATGATGTGCGAGAGAACGAAGACAACCTGCGTTCTGGCCTGATGATGATCGGAGTGTACCCATTCGACGAGAACACAAAGGCATACAACATAGACCTGCGTACCTACCTGATACTCGATGCGGGTCACGAAACCCTGACTATGCTGATGCCGGAGGACTACTGATGGATAAGCCTTGGATTGATGCAGCCCTTCACATGCGGGAGCAGGGCAAGAAGCTGCAAGACATCGCAGATGTTGTGGGCGTGGCCCCATCCACAGTACGCAACGAGCTTCGCTCTCACATGGGTGTCAACAAATACGAAGAATTGAAGCGGCACGTTGTTGATTACAACAAATCAGAACGAACCAAGAGAATACGGGAGGCTCTGCGTTTAAACGAAAAACCCGCACAGATTGCAGCTAGGGAAAATGTCAGCAGGCAATACGTCTACTTCCTCAAGTGGAAGATTAACGAGGAAGTCATCAAGGCAGTCGATGCCCTTGGAGACAAGGACTACATTGACGATAAGGTCGGCATCTTGCAGACGCAGGAGCAACGCAACGAAACGATCCGTGAGATCGAAGAGATGTTGGGCCAGAAAATATAGGGGGCTACTGCCCCCATTCATCTACCCGCTCATCTTCACAGGTGAGCGGTAAGTCCCATCGGTATAGTTGTATTTCAATTCAACACAACCAACCCTCCCACTCTGTTTGAACCTTATCTTCTTCACATGAATCCGAATGTCATCGGAACCCTCCGTGAAATCTCTTTCCACAATCAAAATGTTATCCGCTTTGTTATAGAAGTTTGCTGATCCCGCTATGTCGTATGGCTCTGGCACAGGGAACGAACCGTCTTGGTTCCTTCTCAGCTTCGCAGGGTGCGCCACAAGGAAGATCGCGCACTCGTTGGCTGCTGCCCACCGCTTTAATGTTGCGAGCATCTGGGACACATACTCGGTCTCTGTCCACCCGCTTGGTCTGCGGTGCTCGAACTCGTTGTACGGATCAAGAATCAACCCGCGCACGTTTGGGTATCGCTGCACACAGGCAGTCGCATTCTCCAGACACCAATCCACAGTAGGTGCCTCATCGTCTGAGCGTATCCAGTAGTAATGGCTACCGATAAAGCTCACCGCCTTACCCCACTCCTCATGGCTCATCTTCTGCCCAGACTGCGTATCCCAAGCAGGTTTGCGTATGTACTTCGCAGCTAACTTGTTGATGTGCTCATCAACTGGATTCTCAAACGAACAAACCGCGAATCTCCAGTCATGCTCTGACGCAAGGTTTAAACAGATCTGATCCATGAATTCTGATTTGCCAACGCCCGGAGCGCCGGAGATTATGTTTAGCTCACCAGCCCTCACCTTGTAATTCCAATCCATCGCAGTAATCCCTGTCGAGATCCCTGTCTTTACCTCACCGTTCAACAAAGCAAACGCATCATCGGCGTAGGCTTTCGTTTCATGCAATGCCTTCAAGGGCCACGGCTCTGCTGTTGCCACCAACTCGCGCAGGCGTTCCTTCCCGTACCCAATCAACACATCATTCGGATCTTTGCATCCCTCGTCCCACTCCACCCGCCAACACCTGTGCCTGCCTAGCCTACGCGCAAGCTCGTTACGCATAGCTATGCCCACGGAATCCCCGTCCGTGAGAAGCACAATCCTCTTGAACCCATTCAACTCACCATTCAACTCGTCAATCCAATTGAGCTTCTTGTCGCTCGCACCATCGGGCACACTGATGACGTTGCTCAGTCCCGCCTCTAAACAGGTCAACGCATCGACCTCACCCTCGGTGATAATCAGGTGCGGCTCATCCGTGTTCACCAAGTTCCAGAGATACGGCAAGCGATGCCCGTCCTTGATCTGGCTGAACTCCTTATTTGCTGTGCGAAATTTCACGTTGATGGTCTTGCCATCCTTGTCTCTATGCACAAACGCGATTGCTTTCTTCGTCTCCCCACCTATGAATGCCTCGCCGGTCTCTACCCCAGCCATGTCCAGCGTGGCTTCAGAGATCCCTCGATTGGCAAACCACTTAACCACCCCTTCGCTCAACTCGTTTAGATCAGGGATCTTCGGAGCCTTCCTCTCCGCTTTCTGTTTAAACGGACTTTGCATTGTATTTCTCCAGACGTTGCCCTCCCAATCACAGTGATGGCAACGCCATTGCGCCCCCTCTCCGTCGATGGACATGCTTAGGCATTTTTCGTGTTTGTTTTTTGTGCGTGTATCACTGCATGACGGGCACAGAATCTTGCTCTGACCATCACGCAGATCTTGGGAGGCAAACCCTAGGCTTGCCAACTCATCGTAGAAGCCCACGTTACGGGGCCGTTTTGAATCGAACTGTGCCGTCAGGATTTACCTTACGACCACTCAGATCTCTCTTGTTTTCTAGCGCAGCCTTCTTGTCTTGGCTTGCCAGATATGCGGAGGTACTCAAGAACCAACGCTGCTGCGTCTTGATCTCAGCATCATACGTCAGCCAATCATCTCGGCTTTGTAGAACTGCATCTAGGTTCGGTATGTTTTTGAAGGCTTTGATCCACCGATCATAGTCGGCTTGCTTGAGTTTGATTGTGTTCCCGTCGAAAGCATATTCGCTCATGTTTGGTTTCCTGTTGTTGCGATTGTGAAATCATCCAAGTCGTAGTGATTGACAGGCTCCATGTCCTGACCATCACCCCGATCCTTCCGTCCACCCCACTCAACCTTGGTTGGTGCTGTATCCAGATCTAACGTCGCAATGGTTCCACAACTCCATTGCACGATTAAAATTACACGCTTACCTGTTGCGCTGGCAAGCGCTTTCGCATCCGCGACCTTATGAACGGACAAAATGTAGGTCGGGAAGGTGCCAAATTTGTGTGTGCGAACTTTCATTTCGCCAAACCCTTCGACCTCTCCCTTGCTGTTCACAAAGCAATAGTCAATGGGATACATCTTTGGATTTTCTTTTGCGTCAACTTGCCATCTTTTGGCTACGACGCTTGCTAACTTGCGCTCGCGCTCTTTGTCAGCACTACTTTCGTATACTGGTCTCACGATATTTCCTTGTTGCTTAGGTGCATCTCTGCATATAGATACATATCTATAATGTTTTATTTAACACATCGGATGGAAAGAGAAGGACGCTCCCCCCAAACCCCCCTCATTTTGAGGATGGTGGAGAGAGAGAGTCACATCGGACGGAGCCGAGCATGGACATTACCGCTAATTTATTACGCGCCAAATACGGTCTTACCCCCTTGCGCGATTCCTTGCTTTCTTAAAAAAGCACAGGTTTAATTCGTCTGTCAACTCAATCTCCATTGAAATGACTCCTTTGTTGCGAAGGACGGCCTGCCCTCATCACCCGTCGCTTGGGGGTGGGCCATTTTCGTCGTGATCTATTTCCTTGATCCATATCTCCGACCTTGGATTCTCTTTGTCCAGATACCTGCAACTGCTGATTTGTTTAAACTGTCGATCATTGGCGTAGATCAAACCCTGTAACGCATCAAGCAATATACTGGGATCAAGATCCTGCCTACGGCTGGGGTAGTAGATGTCAGCGTGGAAAGACAGGTCGCCCTCAAGCATCTCATCCATTGGCTGAACTTGGGCTTTCACATCTTTCTCAAACTGCAAGGCGGGCTTGCTTTTAATGATGCGCGGCTTACCACCAAACGTGACCAACCTCCTGCTGTTTGCTTTGGATTGTGCAGATCCAAAAATAATTAACTTGACTTGCTTTCTTTCCATGTGTTCTCATCGTCACACAACCTTCGCAACAGGGTAACACATGAACTACACCAACGAGCTTGGTCTGCCCGCACCTTTGGCGGCAGCACTAACGAAAGACTCCTACAGTCGGGGCGATGCCTCGTACTCAGCCACTGGCCTATTGCGCCCACCGCGCATGGCTGCATTGTTCGACGATCCCAACAACATCATGTTCCGTGATGTGTCGCAGAACCTTTGGACGCTGTTCGGCACAGCCGTTCATTCTATCCTTGAAGATTCCAAGCACCCTGACTTCATCACCGAGGAGCGCCTGTACTGCTGTGTAAGCGGCATTAAGCTATCAGGTGCCATAGACGTACAGCATGTGCAGGCGGATGGCACAAGGGTCTTACAGGACTACAAGACTCGCAAAGCGTATGGTGTGATGAACAATGACAGCGATGAGAAGCAACTCAACATCTACGCATACATCGCGCACAAGAACGGCATCAAGGTAAGCGGCCTTCAGATCATCAACTTCGTCAAGGATTGGAGTAAGCACGAAGCTGCTCGGAAGCCTGACTACCCACCTCAAGACATATTTATCCAAGACATCCCACTCTGGCCCATCGAGCAAACCGAAGCGTTTGTGATGGAGCGCATCGCTGCACATGAAGAGGCTAGGGCTGGCAATCTACCTGACTGTACCAACGAAGAACGTTGGTTGCGTGATGACAAGTTTGCCGTGATGAAGGAGAAGCGGGTACGCGCAGTGCGTGTATTCGATTCGCAAGAGGAAGCGGAGACATTCATCGCCGCTCAGAAAGACGCAGACAAACACACAATAGATCACCGTAGAGGACAACCTTTACGATGCGAGCAGTTCTGTGATGTGTCTGATTACTGCGACCAATTCGCAACGTTTAAACAGGAGAACAGGAATGGGTGAGAAGACACTCGTAGAGGCATTAGCCAAGGCGCAGTCCGAAATGGATAGCCCCGTAAAAGACAAGAAGAATCCGCAGTTTAGCTCGCTGTATGCATCGCTTGGCAGCATTATCACAGCGGTCAAGCCCGCACTTAACAACAACGGCATCGCATATGTGCAGCGTTCTGTGCCAGTCGAAGGTGGTATCAGCGTGGAGACGGTGTTCTATGGGATGGGAGAAACGATAGAGACCGGCCCCGTTACAATCCCTGCCGCAAAGGTAACTCCGCAAGGGTTTGGTTCAGCCATGACATACGCCAAGAGGTACTCGCTGGCTATGGCTTGTGGCGTGGACGCTGATGAGGACGATGACGGCAACGCCGCCGAACAGGAAGCGCCAAAGAATGCGAAGGCACCAGTGGCGAAAGCAAAGAAACCCGCAAAAACAGATGTTGTGCCCACATCGGAGGATTACTTCAAGCAGAACACAGATGTTCTGATTGATGAGCTTGCGTCAGTGGAGACAACGGAGGAGGCGAAGGCTGTCATGGGCCAACACTTCCCGTCCCTAAAAAAAGAGTACGAAGGGCACCCTGATTGGAATGCGTTTGCTAACAAGATCAAGGGGCGACTAGCACAACTGGCAACGAAACCAACAACAGAAGAAAAGGACTTACCATTCTAATGGAATACGATAACGAAAAATCTGGCGCGTTGTTCGCCAACAAGGACAAGAAAGAAGATTGGCATGCAGACATGCAGGGCGACATCAAGGTAGAGGGTGTTGAGTATTATCTGAACGGCTACAAGAACGTGTCTAAAGCTGGTCAGCCATACATCAGAGTTACGCTCAAGGCTAAGAAAGAATCTGCTGGCAAAGCAGCTACCGAAAAACTTGCTGATGATGCAGACTTTTCGGACTTTGGTATCTAAGGAGTTCGTATGAGCAAGATCAAAGCGCATGTTATGGATCTGCATGAGCGACTCAATGATTCGCAGATTGCGGAGCGCAACGCACGACTGAAGCTAAACCAGATCAACGCCACGGTGTTGAAGATCCAAGAGATGCACCACATCGACGATGAGGATTTGCTGATCGAGATCGACAAGAGGCTGGACGCTTCACTTGAAAGAGTTCGCCAACTCGAAGAGCTTTACGAGATTGGCAACAAGATAGCCAAAGACTTTGAAACAAAAGACTTGGGCTAAAAAGCTACGAAGCAGGAAGTATCTGCAATTGGTACGAGAGCATGGCTGTTTGGTCTGCTATCGCCCCGCGCAGGCGCACCACCTCACGTTTGTTGAGGACGATGGGTTGCGTGGCATGAGGCGAAGCGGAGATCAACACGCAGTCCCGCTCTGCGATGACCATCACAGGCACCTACACGCTTATGGCAATGAGAAGAGATGGTGGGCGATGGAAGGCATTGACCCACTTGAATGGATCGAAATGTTTAAACGCAACGAAGGAAAGGGATATGACCCAGAAGAAAGCACCGAAGAAAACACCGAAGCAAGCACCGAAGAAGAAATACTACAAGACGAAGAATGATGTCATTGATGAACTGAGAGGCGAACTAGAGGCGCTTGAGTTCTTGCATCGTGAGCAGATTGCACAGATGCAGATCGAGCACCAAAAGGAAATTGATGCTCAACGTGACCACCGCGAAGAAGAGATGGGTATAAATGACGATCTTCTTGAAGAAAAAGCTGACTTATTTGACGAGCTTACGATGATTAAGCACCGCCGCTTTTCCAAGTGTCATAGCGTTGCGGATCTCGCTGACTATTTGTCTGCAAGCGATCTTGCCGAGCTTCTTTTTTACACCCAAGACATGGTTCAATTCGGTTTGTTTGTAGACCGAAACGAGGACGATGAGCCTATAGTTAATCCGATTGAGCCTGATCGTACTGATGAGGGCGATCCAGCTATATTCCCACAGCGCGGCAAGACCGTTGTGGTGTTGAAGCATATGGCATGTGGGGATTGTGAGTCGGAACGTGAGGTGCATTGATGAAAGGCGAAGATATAGCAGAGAGCTTTGAAGCAAAGAAGTATGCGTATCGCCAGACGAAGGACGGCATGGTGCTGTCCTTTGTTCTCCACCCCGATGATGTGCCGAAAGAAATGGCTACCGCTCCCATCGGGCAACGATACATGCTTGCCTGTGCTCAGATAGATGACTACGAGAACCCAGTTAAACCAAGGGCCACAACCGAAATCGAGAAGGCTTTGGCTAGGGCTAACCTAATATGCAGGGACGAGTCGTACATCCAGTGGGCGCGGATGAACTACTACCAGTGGCATGTTGTAGACGAGAATCAAAGTGACGAGAACTATGCAGCCGAGGTCATTAGATTCATCTGCGGCATCGAGTCTCGATCAGAACTAAAGACCAACCCGGAAGCCAGAGAGCGTTTAAACGAGCACTTAAAGCTGTTTGAGAGTGAGGTGCAGGCGTGAAGACTTGGTATACAGAGAAGCTGCGATCCATGAGGGCAGATCAGAACCTGTCTCTACAAGAGCTTGCGGATAAGTCAGGCATGAATCGCGGATACATCAGTCAGATAGAGTTAGGCAAGAGAAAGCCTAGCTTTGAGGCTGTAGAAACAATTGCGGGTGCGCTGGGTGCTAAGATATACATACAGCTAGAAGCGCCAGAAGCGCCCTCTGTTGCGTCACCGCGCAACAAGAAGCCCGTATCCATAGCAAGTAGATTCTGGAAGCAGTGATGACAAAGGAAACGATAGAAGAGTTCTTGGCCCGTGGCGGCAAGATAGAAACGGTGCCTTACGGGGAAGTGAAGTACGAAGAGTCGATGCCAAAGAATAAGCCCAGTGTGTCGGGCCGTATGAACAACTCACAACGAACTGGCAATCGCCGTATAAAACTAAGAGGCGGTAAGTTTAAATGAAGTATCACATTGTGGTGCATGAGATTACATGCAAGTACACAGAGGTAGAGGCTGATACTAGGGAGCAAGCAGAAGACATCGCTAGAGATAATGGCGGAACGTGGCTTAGACTCCCGCTCCTTCTTGAGCGCAAAATAGTACGGACACATGGTGAAGACGAACCCCACGAACCCCCATCAGACATCGACAAATAAATGGCACTTCGCGTGTTTAGATTGCGATATTAAAGGGTTTAAACAAGCATACCCAAAGAAATGCCCAGAGTGTGGAGCATCTGCCCTTTTAATTACGGACTTGCGGTGGCGGGCTTAGGCGCGGAATAATAGAGGTGGACTGAGAGTTTATGGACATACTCTCTCCTGCTCGTTCCCGTCCGAGTGTCCGAAGGCGGGTTCTTAGGGGACGCTTGTGAATAAAGACGAACTCAAGACGGGCGCTCTAGTTGGGATTGCAATCATTGTCGCCATCAATTTACTTTCGTTTCTTTTGGTAACGATTATTGGGTGACTTCTTTTTTGCTGGGCCGCTCCTAGTCTGCTTCCCCTGCTGCGCTCTACTAATAGCCATTAGCCCTTACCAAATTTCTGCTTCTGCGACTTAGGCGGTGACTTCCTGCTACCACCCTTGCCGCTCCAGAACATCTTGTCGGCCCAATAAGCGGCAGATGTTTTGCCCTTCTTTATGTTCTTAGCATGGCGAGCCTTGAAGCTCTTACGGGCTTCATCCGAATAGTTGTGGCCCATCTTCTGGTCGCCAAAGCGAATGATCTTCATCTTCTCGCCATCGCGCACAGCAACAACACCCTTCTTGGTCTTGTGACTTGGCGTTCTCTTGGGTTTGTTTAGCCCAGACAGACCAACCTTCTTGAGCCGATTCTTTTCTGCATCAGTCAAACTCATTTGCGGTGCCTCGCTGTTTTCTTGGCTATCTTCTTTGGTTGCTTGGAGAACTGCTTACCTTTCTTTGTGTCTGCTCGCTTCTTTCTGGAAGTGGCAGCGTACTCCTTGTCTGATAGAGCCTCTCTAGCCGCCTTCGGGAGATACCTTTCACCTGTTGCCTTCTTTCCTTGAGTTGATTTCTTGCCTGACTTGGTGCCCCAATCCTGCTTTGTCCACTTCTTTAGCGACTTCTGTGACTTCTTTAACGGCATTACTTGTACCCACCGCCTGCATCTTTGTAAGCCTTCGCTAACATCTGAGCTTTACGCGCCGACCATTGCCCGCTTTTTCCGCCCTTGGTGCCAGCTTTGATCCTATTGAACTGGCGCTTACGCATCTCAGGTTTGGTGTAGTTACCCGCCTCGTTGACGCGAGACTTGGACTTTTTCTTCTTGACCTTTCCGCCCTTAGCGTATCGTTTAAACATCTTGATACTCCCCGGTACGGATCATCTCTGTAACCCGGATAGCTCGATTGCCAACTTGCTCTGCCCATCGGCTATCTAAGAACTCGTCTGCTGCTATGTCGAACTGTTCGCGGCTCATCGCGGTGATAGCGTTTATGAATCCACGCAGTTTGGTCAGACCAAGGTTGAAGCAAATGTCGATGAGCGCATCTTTTCTCGCGTCGTTCATAGCGTTGAACCAGAAGTAGCTATCTGATAGCTCTTCTTTCACCCTAGCGATGTCATTAGCCAGCAGATAATCAATCTCATCATCGGAAAGACCTAGCCCTGATTCGCTCACGTTGCGCCCGACACCCAGAGTTTCATAACCAGCCGAGCAAATATAAACTTTAGAGCGCACCCCTTCGTGCAGCTTTAACATTTCAATTAACTTACTCATCTTCTGCCTCTTCGTCCGACTCTTTATAATACTCAATTATAGAGAGAACTTGCCGTATGTAACGCTTGACCTCCGCCATATTAGAAGACAAGTTCTCGTAACCCTTTGTGGTTAGGCCATAGTACGCGCTGGATGGGGCGTTACCCTCTTTGAGATCGTCCAGATACTCTTGCATGGTCACTGGGGTTAATACAGTCCACTCCACAGGCAATGTTGCTATGGGGTTAGGTAGGGGCGGATGATACTGGGGCGCTTCTTTAACAACCGTGACCACCTCGACCTTCTTTGTCTCAGGGATATATGGCTCTGATCCAAACCAAGAGCAACCACTAAGCATCAGGATTGGTAATATTCTCCAAATCACTCAGCACTCCCTTGGTTCCCTTGTTGATAATGTTCTCGATCAGTCTCGGCTTGGCTAACGACAAAACATCCATATCGTGTTTGGCGAACTTTTTTCTGATCTCTTCGACCTCTCGCTGCGCCTCTCGATTTAGATCCTGCAATTCATTAACTCGGCGCATAATCCTTGCATGTGACTTCTCAGCCTCAACAATCTGATCGTTTAAACTGGACACACTGCCCTCAAGGATAGACTGATTGTCTGCGGCTTGTCGTAGTTGTGCAGCCATTGCTTCCTTTTCTGCTTGAGACTTATCAGCATACATCTTGAAAGCGCCTCCTGTTATTGCAAGCGCAATACCCAACGCGCCGGCTATCTGCCACATCACTTTTCCTCATCCTCTCGCTTGAGCCTGCGCGTTACTCGCACTGTAGTAGCACTTGCTTCAAGTAACGCCTTCTTCTTCAACCGATATGCATCAAGCTGCCCGTAATACGAATTCAATCTTCTATTACGCTCCGCTCTGGATAACGATTGATCTTTCTTAATCCTATTAATGCCTGTAACTATCTTGCTTTTTTCAGACTCTAAATATTGCAAAGAGCGCCGTATAGAAAGCGGATCAGCATTTATTAAATTGAGTCCAATAAAGCGCATTGATGATTGCAGAATTGTGTCAGGAGCCACGCCGTTTGGCTTCTTGTCCCCCTTCAGCGCAGTATTTAGTTTCGATACTGCGCCATATTCTGTGTTCAAAAACCCCGGCAATATGTATTGATTCGCCGCCCAGAACATAGCGTCAGTCACTTTGCCTCGATTATAGAATGGGCGCTCGATAGCGCCAGATACATACATTGGGTCTTCTGGGTTTACGATTGGTCGCTGTGTAAACGGGTCTAAGTTTTGCGATGCGCCAAACAATGACCACGCTGGGCCACCAAACATACCAAACGCAGAGGTAATATCTTTAAGGCCAACGCCTTTTTCTGCCGGTTCTGCTGTACCCGTCAACTTCTTACCAGCCATCAAGATGTCTGATCCGATGCCGGCAAACGAACCCCAAGGATAAAGATATGAAGTATCTAAGAATTGTAATCGGCCTTCTCCATCCCTAGCTGGTATCGGCACAAGGCCCGGATTGTCTCTGATGTAATCAGGCATAGACTTCTTGATCTGCTCATACTCATCATCATCTATGTCGAATGCACTCATAAATAACGCTGGCAACGCATAAGATAGTGCGACATATGGCGCAAAGCGCATGGGGTTACGCAACGCAGTCTTTGCTAGTACAGGCAACACCTTGTACTGGAACGTTAAAAAGGGTATTCCGATTGGGCTTTGTCGTGTTCGTTTAACAATTTCTGGCACATCTGAATAATCAAATAAGTATTCTTGTGCCCTTAAAAACGCATCATCAGCACTACCGCCTTGACGATCCATAACATCAATGGCTATGGCTGTTTTGCCTACAACTTCTATGCCTTGATAAATGTTGCTGGCCTTTTGCGCCAATCGTTGCCATGTATTCAGCTTCAGCCAACCGAACAAACCTATATCTTTTGCATCTACTGATCGCAGGAAGTCGAGCATGTCATCTTGCATCAGCACAAGCTCTTGATCTGTAAATGATGACTGCTTAACACCACGCGCCAGCATCTCTTGATAGTGTTTAGCGTTGGCAAAGTCGCCGTTGTTATAGGCAACGATCTCTCGCGTAGCTTCGATCATGCGCGGTAACACACGGTAGAACGGGACACCCGATAGATGAATAAGGATTGCGTTACTAAACGTGTTACGCGCAATCGTGGGCGGGTTGAGGGGAACCTTGATGGTCTTCCAAACAGCAGTCAGCTTCTTGCCGGTGCTAATCAAATCTACAGCGGCCTGATCTCCGATATTTAACAATGATGATGAAGCAATTACATTATCGAATATCTCTGATCTGACCAACCTTCCAGCCAACATACCAAAGTCTTTTTTATTTGGAACACGTTTAAACACATTCCCATAACCTTGCGTATCTCCTGTTATGTCTCGCCCCGGCTGGTCGATATAATCCATCAACCCTCTCTCTTCGAAGGTTGTCAAAACAGCATCTCTTACACTTGCAGCCTGAGACCTCAATCTTATGGCCCTATCCGGTTCGGCAGCTTCGATTGCATCAGCTATTTCATTGAGGGTGTTGACCTCATCTAATAAGTACAAACCGCTTTGCTTTTGTTCAACGCCATTTACGTCAGTGAATGTGACCACTAACTCATCATCTTGTGCCGTCCACGCTTCATTGCCAGCGATAGAATTCATAAACTCAATGAACTGCAGGTCTCGAATAGGGCGCTGAATTGCGCGAGATACGAGAAACGCTGGGTCAAGCTCATTAATAACGCCAAGCGCCTCTTGCTCTGGCTGAGTCAAATCTGGGTTTCTCTGTTTGAGATAGCCAAACCGCTCATCTCTAGGGTTCTGAAGCACATGCTTTATGTAAATGCGAGGAAGGTATGACCGCCTGTTTTCATAAAACGTTTTAGCTGGTAACAACCCTGCCTGAACCATCTCAAGGCCAAGAGCTTCTATCATATCTTTGGCTTTCACCGAAGCGGCAGCGGCCCTAGAGTCAAGAGCCTCAAGTTGTTGCAGTAAAGCAGCCTCTTGCTCTGAGTCGCCTGTAGTCATGTAATTAAAAATCGAGCTACGAAGAACCTCGGTAGATGCGCGATCCTTATCCCCAGTACGGAACAAAAACTGATTGCCTATTTCGTCACGCAAATATGTTGCGATATCTGATGATCCAGAAACAACACCAAGATACTTGGATCGCTCCAAGTAAAACTCTCGCTTTTGCGGCATGTCTTTAAGGGTATTAAAGAACGGCATCCCGTTAATATAGTTTATCGCTTTGATGCGCCCGTTTTTAAACACGCCGCGCAGATCCTCTGTTCCCTTGTTGGTTACTTCTGTGCGCTCATTTTCGAGTCGAGCAAAATAAATGTCGCTTGGCTCAACAACCTTGGGCGATGCCTCCATCTCAGATGTGAGCGTGTAAACGCGCAAAGCGTTACGGCTGTTAGATACAGGGATCATAAACCGCTGACTTACATCCTCCCCCGCAACAACATCAACTGGTATATCGGGGTCTGTTTGAGCTTGCTCATCCCGTAACGCCAGCATTGAAGGGTCTTCTCCTATCGCCTGCGCTAACGCCTGTCCTTCCACAGTCTGTTCATCCCCCACATACCTCGCTCTCTGGGGCATAGATTGAACTTGATCGGTAGGGACAATTTGTGACTCCTCTATAAAGATCTCATCAGACAACTGCTCTGATACGCCACTAACCCCCCTATTGATTGTTTCAGCCAGTGAATGACCAGAACCAAGATAGAGGCGCTGACCCTCATTATCCTGCCTTACACTTCGGCGTTTAGACTTGAGTTGGCTTTTCGAGGTAGAAATCAAACTAGCTAACGCAGACTCCAACGCTCTTGGTATCTTTTCGTCGTAAACGTTATCGAAGCCACCGCCCACTGGCACATCTATCGCGCCCGTAAATCTGTTAACCGATTTTTGAATGCCGTCCACATCCATCAACTCCGCCTCAGATCTTTGATAAGGCGTAAGCTCGTTGTCTCCAGCGTTTAAACGTTCTTTTTGTACTTGAGACCTTGCGATTTTGTTTTGTATGGACTGCACGAAGTTTCGGGAAGCAAATTGGTCTGATACAGCTTCTGGATTTTGTAGGTCATTACGGACTAACAGAGCAACATCTTCGCCCAACCAATCATCTAGCCTTGGATTGCCAGATCTCGTAACGCCCTGATTACCTAGCTCGATTGTCTGTCTTTGAAAATTACCTCTAACTGTTTGGCCTTGATTGTTTAAACCAACTACAGGTGTTGTGTAGGTAGCAAGCCATGACGAAGGCATATCTGGGTTGGCTTTGAGCAGCGCCTTCATAAACGCCAGCTTAATCGCATCTAGCCCGTCTACATCGACTGTTTCTTGTAATGCAGCATCTGCCGCCCTTGCAGAAGCAGCCCTGAATCCTGATAAGTTTCCTTTTTGTTCAGCAAAAGCAAGAACTTGATCTACGCTTTTCCTTGCGGAGTCTTCTGAATTTTCCTTAGCCTGATCTATAGCCTCTTCGTCTAGTTGGATTTCGGCTGGTGCGATCTCGCCGGTAAGTTGTTCTTGTGTAGGGAAAGAGCCAGTAAATGGATCTGGAAACGCAGGCGCTAATATGTCCTGCTCAATCAAAGACTCTAACTCCATACGGACATCTGTTTCAGATACCTCAAACGTCCCTTGTTCAGTGCCGACTTCAAAGATATTTTCTTGCCCAGACAAACGGCGGAAAGTATCTGAATCCACACCGACATCTGCAACTTGCGTCATCACCAAGCCATCAATAGCAGCCTTGTATTCATTTCGATAACGCTCCACTTGTAACTCGCTATTGCTTACAGCGATATGGTCATATCCGCCGTTTATTGCCATGCGTGTAATCTGCTGCATGGCAAAAGCTATCCGCTGATTTTCATTCTTGAGAGGCAAATTAGGAAACACCTTGCCGTACACATCATCTTTAAACTGAGAAGCAGCCTCTCTGACTAAATTCTTTTGCTCTCTGCTCAGAAACTTAAATCTAGAATCTGGTATTACGCCGTCCCTAAACAGTTTCTTTGCAGCCATTTGCTTCATCATTTCTGCCGCACCCTGATGGATGTCAGACTGTATTTCCTCGATAACCAATACAGAATCGCCGTTCTCTAAAGTAATATCGGCAAGACGTATGTGCATTATTGGATTGCGGATGTCAGGAAAGTGAGCGTGATAAACTCCGTCACCTGCCGACATAGGAGCAGCAATTATTATTTCCCTATAACCAAAATCCTGCTGTAAATTCATCGAGGCGGTAGGAACGGCATCTGAGGGCACAGACCTGCCGCCCATCGTTGTCCATTGGAAATAAAAGTTAGGGATGTCTTCCCCTTGCTCATCCATTATTTCCGTTCCGTATGGGCTACCCGCACCCCCTTGCCTTTCTAACCCAGACACAAACCCAAAGCCCTTGGGCAGCTTCTCTTCCGCACGAGTCGTAGTCTGAAAACCGGGTTTCATGCTGGCTTCTACCAAGCTGAGACCAAAGCCCTTCCTATCTAACGCGCCTCCATCTTGTTTAAACGACTCTTGCAATGCGGTAATGAGTTTCTGCTTCTCTTGGATTGGATCAGGCAAATCATCAAATGACTCATCTTGTTTTTTAAGCGCTTCGGCGTAGCTTTCTAACGCATCAGTGACATCAGGTGGAAAGGCCGGATTTATATTGTCTTTATTCGGCACTTCCTTGCGAGTTAAGTTGGCAACTTGCATTGCGTTTACAACATTTTTCCCCGAACCAGTTCGCAAAGAGGTCATCGCATCGTTAGCAATTGATATGTAACCTTCGTTATTGCGATCTTCTTGTATTGCAGACCGATACTTTATCTCTGAGTCTGGGTCGCTCTTAGGGCCGAGGGGCGAGCCGTAGATGACTATCTCAACTACTTGCTCGATGTCGTTAAAATAGTCCAGTAGCTCTTGACCGCTAACAGACTTGTCTGGAGGCAGGCTAGTAAGGAACGCATCTATATTTGAGTCATTCCACTCTTCTACCTTAACGCCAGACAACGCGCCGACTACTCGATTACCTTCGACCCTTCCCCAAGCATCAGGCAGCTTTTTCTGGCCTGTCATGCCTTCTAGCTTTGTTTTCATGGCAGACTTAAACGCCGGCCTTAGAGACACGTCACCTCTAAAGTTTTCGATTGACGAACTAGCAGCAACTGGGCCTTGCTTAATAACAAACAAAGGTGTTGCTGCGCTGAGACCTGTTGGATCTTCTTTGAGCATCACCTGTTTAACGCGCTGCGCTGATTGTGGGTCGGGCGCTCTACGTCCTGTTCGGCCTTGGCGGATCTGCTCGAAGACCTGCTCCACCTCCATAGGCACAAATTCACCAGTGAAGTTGGATCTAAGCTGTTTAAACAGCCTAGCAATCTTAGCGAAGATGCGGCGTAGCGCAGGGTTGAACTCTTTTGGCACCTTGCCACCAACGTCTAAGCCTCTGTTATAAAGCGCCGACGAATACGCAATTAGCTCGTTAAAGTTCTGGAACTCATTGCCCGACATGGCTTCTTCATATCGCTTCTGGCCTAGATGGTCGAGGACAATCTGTTCCATCCTAGGGATGTTAGCAATCAACGACTTCATTTCTGGGTCAGTTAAGAACCCATTATTGAATAAGAAGTGTGTGGCTTCGTGATACGCTCTGTTCTCTGGGTCAATCAGTTTATCGGGAGCCAAAGATACTCCGACGATGTTACCCATTTGCAGGCCCAGCGCCTCTTCATAGCTAACCTCATTGCCGTTAATAACATACTTAACGTCACCATCTCGGTTCACGACCTGACCATAAAGCTGGCTTGCGACTACAAGGTTTGAAGACGGGGCTACATCACTTACAACCTTCTTGATTCTCCGAAACGTATTGAAGTCAATAGGCTCGCCTTTTTGCGAAACAAGCATACCCGGAGTCCCCGGAGCTGTTTCTGATCCAGCAACACCTACAAGCTCTGCGACTTGGCTTTGCTCTACCCCCTGCTCTCTACGAGCAAAGTCAATATCAAAAAGTGCTTGTGCGTATTCTGGGTCAGCAGAAAAACTTTGTTTCGCATCTTCATGGCTTTCACCGAGATTTCGCCGCTTTTTGTATGCGCTCATTCCTATCTGGGTAGCCTTTGCATCGCCACCAGTTTGTGAGCCAATCTCATCTCGTATGTCAGCTTCTTCTGACTTAGTTAAAACTACTTCTTCTATCTTTGGCAGCGTGGGCTTTACGGGCTTAGGCGCAGCAGGTTCGGTCTCAGCCGCTGGCTTTTGATAGCGATCTAATATTGATTCGATTAATTCTGGAGAGGAAAGGTCAACGTCAGGCAATACCTGCTCTTGCACCTCGAAACTTGATTGTTCCGCTTTCCGAGCTATTTCGCCTTGATACTTGACATTATCTCGTACAGCCATCCCTAGCCTACGGATGTTTGCATCTTCCAAGTCGGGGGCTTTTTGCTGCAAGAACGACCTAAGCTCACCCATGACCTGTTCATCGGCTTTGGATTTGCTCTTAGGGTTGCCTACTATGTACAGGGCTTTATCAAGCAAAGAATTAAATACAGGCGTTGCATTTCTGTATCGGGGCTTAGAGTCCTCGACAGTTTTAGATTGGAAGCCTACGGGCGCAGGCGCTTCTTCTACTACAACCTCTGGCTCAGGCGTTACGAACCGATACCGACCATCTCCAACTGATACAACCTGACCGCTCGCCGCCAGATCGGTTATCGCTTCAACCGTTGGGTTATATCCAGCACGAATATCTTTCTGTATGTCAGAGATACTGAACTCACCGAATAGCTCGGCTGACATACGCGCACGGGTAGCTATATCTAACTCTTCTGGCTGCGCCTCCTCGACAATAGTTTCGGGTGTAGGCACTACAGCCTCTGGCTCTGGCACCACAACCTGTGGCTGTGCAGGAGCCTCCTCGATAGTCTCTGCGATATCTTCTGCTACGGCACCGGCTTGAGCTTCTGGCGAAGGCACAACCACTGACTCTTGTTGCGCTTTAGCTAATTCTTCAGATCGCCTTTGAACCTCTTGCTCTGTCGCAGCTTCCGCCTCTCGCTCTTCCTGCGCCTTTTTCTCTTCCGCTTTACGTTGTTTGTGGGTGCCAGCTAAATCGTATAACTCAATCTTTTGTTGGTCTGTAAGGGTGTCAAAAGCAGCATCAGGGCTTGCGCCAACTTGAGCGTAATAAGCAGCCTTATCTTTCTTGCTGATGCCCTTCATCGACTTGGTTAGTGCTGCCTGACCTATAACGGCTTCATCTACTTTGCCGCCAACTGTTCTGCCAAGAACCGTCCCACTTAGTGCGTCAGGGACTCTAGCCTGCACCTGCTCTTCTACACTGTCACCAAACTCTCCGCTGTCTATCTCAATCCCAGCAGCCACTTTAGCTTGTTGATCTGCTGCCTTTACACTAATTGATGCGTTAGCCTCTGGGTCTCTGCGATTAATCTCATTAGTGAGCGCCTTGATTCGATAAATACGATCCGGGGTAGAGGCTGTTTCAATAGTGCCGGTGTCAGTTTTAGCAAGCTCTATCGCATCGTTTAAACTTATATCCCCCGAATCCACCTGCGCCCTTAGTAGTGGGGGTAAAAGCTCTTTGTTCCTATTATCAACCACTTCTGCGTTGGTCATGTCGCCTAATTGATTGCCATCTATGGCAAAGCGCGATGTGAGCAAATCACTATCAGAAGCAAAAGAATTGCCTGAGTCTGGATCGGGCATCTGATTGCGTGGCAAATCTATAAGATCGTCATCAACAGAAAGCGTTACATAGTCATCCCCGAAACCTACAACCTGACCACCTTGCTTATTGCCGTCAGCGTCATAAAACGCAACATCTTGTTCTGCTTGTTGTGCGCTTCTCAGAAATTCTTCTGTAAGAGGCTCTAGCTCTTCTGTGTTTTGATGATCTACTTGGAGTTGCTTTTCGGTTTTTGGTAAGCGGAACTTTTTGCCAAACAACCCATCTATAATTGATCCCGCTGCGGAGCCGTAACCAAAGTCAGCTAACGCCGAATCACCTATAGGCTGGTCAGGGTTATAAAGCCCTTGTGCTGCAAGCTCTTGCATGATTCCTGCGACAGCTTCTTGAGCGCCCTCTGCGCCAGCGTTGGTAATGTTCTGTGCGGCCCTTACTGCATATCTGTTTGTTACGTTTTTACCCAGTGATCTAGGTATCCCTCGTAATAAAATCTCTAATGGCAGTAGTTCTGTAAGGCCAATGCCTAAACCAACAAATGTGGATAAGTTGCGCTTGCCAATATCCACCTCATTTCCAGCATCAATATACTCCTCAAGCATTTGATTTGCTGTGCCAGCACCCATACCGCTTGCAGTTACAAATGTAGTGGCTCGCAAACCTTTGGCGTAATTATTGGCCCGTCTTGCTGCCTCGGCATATCCAGCGCCCCTTGTCGCCAACTGACTCGCTGCTCTTGATGTTGCAGCGGATGCACCAAATCCCGGCACCAGCAATGGCACCGTACTGCCCAAGACTTGAGCTACCTTGCCGACCATGCCCTCTTCATTGCCGACAGTCTCCCTCATCTCATTAATAGTCTTGAGAGTCTCACTAGTCTCTGGATCTATCGCATCCTCAAATCCAGCAACGTTAGTTATCGCGTCTGCGGTAGCAAACAAGCCTTGTCCTAAGGTGATAGAGCTTTGTGCTACACCTCGACCAAAGCCTCTACCAGCCTGCATAAAATAATTCTGGCTTTCGTCTTCTTGTATTGGAATCGCTGGTGGAAGAAAGCCTTTGTCAAAACCGCCAAACAGATTGAGATCTCTTTGCGCCTGATCTTGTTCTGGCTGGGGCTGTGCCGGCGGAGGCGTTGGCTGTGCAAAACCAGACGCTAAACTACCTTGCTCTGGAGCGCGTGGCGCAAACTGTTGCATTGGGAACTGAGAAGCTGGCAGGCGACTCAGATCTGTGAACTGCGATTGATTTACTGGAGCCGAATCAGCAGGCTGAAGCCTCGAAATCAACGACTGTATAAACTCTTCTTGCGTAGGCATTAGTAGATTGGGGTCGCATTGTCGGTAATATAATTAGTATCAATATATGGGTATTTTGTCGCAAACGACTGCAGAACTTGTTCGTATTGTGGCGTACCAGCAGACCCATAAAGCCCTCTAAGCTGGTCACCGAATACTCGTAAAACATCTAGCTTGCCAACATTGTTGCCATCACGGTATTGCTCAATCAACTGACTAGCAATGATCCGCTCTTGTTCTGCTGGGGATAGCTGTTGTTGTTGAGGCGTAAGTTGTTGTGCAACATCTGCCATGTCCTTGACTACAGCCTTAACGCCTTTATTAGCAAGGTTCTGCGCTCTTTCTACTTTCATATTTGCAAACCCATTGACCGCCAAAGACAAATCATGCTCTTTGGCGGGTGCCTTCATTTCAAAATCTAACCCGGCATAATTTTGACTTAACTCTTCAAAGGTTTTGGCGTTTGCTGCTTGATCGTCTTTAAAGTCTGCGGCTTGTTCTGCATTAAACTTAGCGACCTCAAACGCAAAGTTTCGTGCATCTTGACCATACTTCTGCTGCATCTCCGCAAGACGTAACGACAAGTCTCGGTTATTTTGTGAAACTGTCTGCTGATAAGTGCGAGCATTCTGTATCTTAGTGAGCGTTTGATCTTGGCGTTTAAACGCAGTATTTGCTTTCTCTCTTTCAAGCTGGAACATTTGCAAGGCATGTTGATGCAGATCTTTTTGCTCCTCGCCTGTCATCTTGTTCATTATGCCAGCCGCACCACCCATGCCCTGAGCTAATGCACTCAGGAAGTCTGGGCTTCCAGAACCGGCAGCGTCAAAAAATGCTTTCGCCATGCCCAGTTTGGTTTGTTCCTTGATGCGATCTTTTATGTTTTCCCTTGTAGGCAAATCTGCTTCAAGGTCTATCATTTTTTGCGTAGCAGTATCTATGGCTTTGTTGTATTTGTCTTCTCTGTCGATAAGATCTTTAAGCATCTGATTATTTAAATTACCAGAGACTTTGCTTTCAACGCTGCTATATGGATTGTTGCCAACTAGATTTGCGTAAAGACCTGTAGATCCTGTCCCACCTGTCGCGCCCAATTGGTTCGGGTCTATGAATGCCGCGTCTGCTGTCAATATATTAGCTTGAGCAGCAGTGACAGGAACGCCCCCCACGCTTTGTGTATTCTGGCTTTGATTGTCAATCTGTTGTGTAGTTGCCGCTTCTGGGCCAATACTCCCATCTGCTTTGCTGGCTTGCACTTCAGCGGTCTTTGCGTTTTGCCTCTGATATTCTGCAAATCTCTCTGGCCCTAGCATTTCCTTTAAGGTAGGAGTGCGGGACAACAAGCCTTCGGTACTCGCAGCAGGCCGTTCATATAACTCTTCCGGCCTTCTTCCGAATGGCGCTGGCCCCTGCCTTTTGGCTAAAACATCAGGAGCTTCTCCAACACCTAGGGCTTTCTCGAATTGGAACGAAGTTACAGGCCGCAACGTTTGCCTATAATCCTGCAATCGTTGCTGAGATGCGTCGAATGGCTGGCGACTTGATTCATCAAATGTGTCAGAAAATCCTAATGCTTTGCCCACCCTAGTATTGGCTAACTCCGAAAGTCCTGCGTCAATAGCTCTGGGCATAAAATATGCTGCGTCAGTAGCCGCCGCAACAGGAACAGCGGCATACGATGCAACATCTTCTAAGGCTTTTCGGTCTTCTATCTGCCGAAGTACGCGCATTCTTTCTTGTGACGTTAACCCCTCAAACTGCTCCGTTGTAAAACCAGCCTCCTCAAGTTGTTGTTGCGCTAAAAACGCATCAAGCTGACCACCACCGATGGTGCCTTGTGTCCCTGTTTGGAAACGACGAATCAATCCGCCTGTGTTCATAGCAGGCACACCCATCTGCTGGGCTAACTGAGCCATATCAGGGGCCATCTGCGGAGGCGTTGGTTGCGGTGCTGGTTGCGGCATAGGCTGCTGCATACCCATTTGTGGGGGCATAGGCTGACCCATAGGCTGCTGCATCTGTGGGGGCATAGGAGCGCCCATAGGGGGCATAGGCTGGCGCATTGCCATATTGATTAGCTGATCCACTACAGGGGGCTGCGCTTGCTGCTGCATCATCTGTGCGTCCTGCCGAATATCGTTTCGCGCCTTCATCTCACTAGCAGCAATAACGCTTTCAATACCACCACCAGACGCAGCAATCTGAGCTAATGCCTGATCGGGCAAGTCTTCAGTGCGCTCTGCAATCCTAAGTAGATCTTCCATTGCCATGTTTAAACGCCTTAACCTTGAATCGTTCTAGCGCCAAGCAGGAAGTTTGCTAACTGTCCTAGTTGATTTGGCCCCGGAGTACTTGTTTGTGTTCTTTCCCCTCGATACTGACCCGGATCATTTCCTTGGAGTAAGTTCGAGTAAAATGCTAATTGCTGATATGGATAGTCACGCTGCGCTTGGAAATCTGCATATCGCTGATCCAATATTGATTGATCTTGAGCGCGAAGATCCGCACCCAAAGCGTTAAGCGCACCAAGCCTTTCTAAGTCAAGGCGTTGTTCTAGCCTGTCAGCCTCCATCGCTCTTACTGCTGCCTGATCTCCCCTTGCAAGAGCGGCTGCGTATGCCCGCTGATTCGCAATATCTGCCTGTATACCTTGAGCGCCCGCTGCTCTCAGCGCTTGATCTCGCAATTGTTGTGCTTGGAGGGTTTGAGCACCACCAGCCCTGAGAGCCGCATCTCTAGCAATTGCAGACCGTATTGTTTGCTCGCCCTGTATTTGACGCGCTCGATCTTGTGCCTGCTGTGCTTGTAGTGATTGAGCGCCGTAAACTTGACGCGCTCGATCCGCAGCTTGTTGAGCTTGCAACGCTTGAGCGCCTCCCGCTCTACGTGACGCATCGGCAGCAATCTGTGCTTGTAGACTTTGCGCCCCCGCTGCTTGACCAAACCGACCTGTAGCAATTTGAGCATCAGTGAGCATTTGTGCCCTAGATCTTTCAGCAGTATCTGCTAGTTGCTGAGTTTTCAAAATACGATCTAGGTTAGAGCCAGCTAACGTTGCTGCCCTGTCGAATCCTTGAGACAACAACTGTGCCTCCTGATCCCCCTGTCTAGTCAAAAAATCATCTTCAGCAGTCAGATTTGCCAATGTCCCTCGGCTACCGAAAGCACTTGCGCCTCCCGCTTGAGACAACTTTGCTTGCCTCTGGGCTTGCTGCTCTTGAAACTGCTTGGTGGCTCTATCTCTTGCTCTATCAAGGACTTGCTCTGTATATGGATTTTGGAATCGCTCTATGTCAGCGGCAAGATCGCCTGCATCAAACTGTCCGGGGCGGTAATCAGAGCTAATGTCTGCTCCTTGGAAGGTAGACCGGATGTCTGATCCCGTATAACCGCTATCAAATCGCGTATTATTTGGATTATAAGCAGTCCGTATAGTTCCAGCCGTGTAACCGGAACCAAAATCACCCTGACCTGTATATCCAGAACCAAATGCGCCATCACCTGCATACGCACTTGTCGCTCTCAAGTAATCAGGATCAGCGCCAGTTAATCCTTGAAAATACTCTTGTCCACCTCGGACACCTGAAAGCTCTCTTGTTCCTACACCTGTAATACCTTGAAAGGCCATTTGCTGTTCAGGCGTATAAGCAGCCGTCCTTTGCCCTTCATATGGAATGTATTCTTGTTGCAGCAATGCATCCGCCATCTGCATTTGCTTTTGCATATACGGATAAAATTCTTTAGGAATGTTCGACTGTGTAACGGTCGATGTCACATTCTGATTACTTGTACCACCACCACTTTTACCGCCCATTTGCGACCTCCTTCAGAAGCTCTTCAGAATCTACTTCAAGCAATTCGTCTTTTACTGCTATCGGCTCTACATCCTGTTCTTCTTGTTTAAACGATTTAGTCATCGTTATAAACTCTTTCTCAAACCCAACTTTACGCCACGCTTTTTCTAATCCCGGCGCAGTGCTTGTTTCCATGCCATCTACGCCAAGCCTTCTGCCAAGGTCTTCAACAACCTCAAGCGCCTGCCCAGACCACTCTTTGAGCCTAAGCCCACTTAGCGTGTTCAAGTCCAAGTATGTCTTTCTTGGGTAGTTATTTATTCCGCAAATAAAAAACCCGATGATGTTTCCCTCTTCTCTAACCAACCAAACGAAATAAGGTAGCTCGACCAATTGGTTAAAGATGTCTGCTGTCCAAAATCGACCCTGACTTCTTTTCTGTAAGTTCTCAGCTAGATGCTCTATTTCGGGCCAGATTTGCAATACCTCGGCTTTCTCTACAAGCTCGATGTCAAATGCCATGTTTAAACGACCTTTTGTGGAGTCCTTAGAAACGACATTATTTCTTCTGGAGTCTCATCTAACTCTGCTGGCTGCTCTGTCGTTTGAGTCTTCTGCATACGAATGTTGTTAACCATTTCATCAAGTAGCTCGCCACCCCTTGAGGTGCTCCCATCTCCGATATGCCCAACGACATCGGCAGGTATCACATACTCATCTCTGGATAACAAAACAGGCTCTACACCCTCTACGATTGCCGGTACAACATCATCCATACCGCCGCCAACTCCGGGCACCAACCCCTCAAAAATAGAGGAGTCAACCGTCATCGGGCCTCCTTCTTGGAATTTTCTCAACATGCCACCAAATGGCCGATCCATAGCGTCAGATGGTTTAATCATATTATAACCCTATGCTCATGCCGCCTATCCCAACACCGCCATATAGAGGGCTGCTACCAATATTGTTTGCGGTTGAAGGATAACCAAAGTCCATTGCCGGCATTGTTGGATCAAACGCTGGCTGGGCATAGTTTTGGTTCATAGCTGGCTGGGCATAGTTTTGGTTCGCAGCTGGCTGTCTTGCTCTAGCGGCACCGTCATAACCCGTGTTGTAAAATAATGCCGCGCCCGCAGATCCTTCCCCTAAATAGCTACCCCTTTCCGCTTCGTAAGCAGCATTCATTTGATCTACAATAACTTGTGGATTTACTCCTTGATTCATTGCGGCCCGCAATATGTCTTCATCAAATGCAGGTGCTTGATTGGAGGTATTGGTTGTATAGGACGCTCCACCATCCCTTTCAGCTATTTCGTCAGCCGTCATGTCTCTATATTGAGTCACGGTTCTTGTTGGGCTTCCCAGCAACCGCCTGTTGTAATCAGTAACCCCTACTTCGCTCGCGCCTCTAACGTTGTCCATA
>Ga0181395_1000112_pt1 | contig 30497 bp, 44 predicted proteins | sample 18SPOviralmetaG_FD_130124 | JGI IMG/M metagenome (GOLD analysis project Ga0181395, IMG submission 130124) | Marine viral communities from the oligotrophic San Pedro Time Series (SPOT) site, San Pedro Channel, CA, USA - 18 SPOT_SRF_2010-12-16 | ecosystem: Environmental > Aquatic > Marine > Strait...
AAAAACGACTCTTTAGAAAGCAAAGTAGAACAGCTTGTAATGGCAAAAGACAAATTAGAAGAAATGCTCATCAAGGTTCAAGACGATACGATTGACAGAATACTTTTAAATAAGTCTCTTAACTACGATGACTGCAAAAGCGGCAAGTGCGGTTGTAAAAACGAATGCGAGAATGAATCTTAAATATTTTAATATTGAGGAATTTGACAGCCCTGACTATCAAGGCTCTGCTGTTTTGCACATGGATAGGGATTTTCTTAGGATGCTCGACACAGCTAGAGGTTACAGTAATGGGACACCCTTTAAAATCACTTCGGGGTATCGCACGCCAGAAAAAAATCGAGCCATATACAAAAATCTTGGCAAGCCAGAAATTAAGTCCTCTCATCTATACGGAAGGGCGGCAGATATACAGGCCACAACCTCAAGGGACAGGTTTAATATCGTTAACGCCCTTATTAAAGCAGGATTTAATAGGATCGGTATATCAGGAAAGTCAGGGTTCATCCATGTCGATAATGACAGCGATCAGTACGGAGGACAAAAGTCATCCGATGTCATTTGGATTTACTAATACAGTAGGATCAACATTATGCTTAAAGCCTTACTTGGTTTATTGGGAGGAAAATCTAAAGGACAGTCTGCAATAGGTGGACTCGCTTTAGATATTAGAGAAGCCATAAAAGGCAAAGAACTAGACCCGAACCAAATCTTAGAAATTCAAGCTAAAATTAATGAAATTGAAGCACAACATCGCAGTCTATTTGTTAGTGGCTGGCGGCCTTCCGTTGGCTGGGTATGCTCTCTGGCTTTTGCTTATCACTTTGTAGCCTTTCCAATTATTAAAACAATATATCCAGATACTGAGTTTCCTGTCCTAGAAACTGAGCCTTTGTTTACTGTGCTAATGGGAATGCTCGGTCTAGGTGGACTTAGAACATTTGAAAAACTAAAAGGCAAAACTAGCTAATGGCAAAGCAGCAGGTTTCTACATACTACAAAAAAGTAAAAGTTAAAAGAAAGGGTGTCCATGCTAAAAGCAAATCATCTAGTCTAAAGACTTCTAAGCTTTACAAAAAGCCGTACAACTCACAGGGAAGATAATGTTTGAACAAAGACCAAGACTTTCAGGCAATAAGCTAGCAGCCTACAATCACATTACTAAGAACGAGAGAAGAATTTTAGTCGTAGGAGACTTGCATTGTCCTTTTGAATTAGATGGCTACTTTGACTTTTGCAAAAAAACCTATTCTGAGTGGAACTGCAATCAGGTAGTTTTTATAGGAGATATAATAGATAACCACTACTCTTCGTTCCATGCTACTGATCCTGATGGCTACGGAGGTGGTCATGAGCTAGAGAGAGCAATTGATACTGTTCAAAAATGGACTAGAGAATTTCCTGTGGCTGATGTGTGTATTGGAAACCATGATAGAATTATAATGAGAAAGGCTTTTGATTCTGCCATTCCTAGGGCTTGGATCAAGTCTTACAATGAAATACTAGGAACTAATTGGGACTGGGTAGAGAGAGTTGTCTATGACGATGTTCAGTACTGTCATGGAGAGGGTGGCACAGCTAGGACTAAAGGGAAGAATGATATGATGTCAACTGTACAGGGGCACATTCACACACAGGCTTACACCGAATGGATGGTTGGCAGAAAGTTCCGTATTTTTGGAATGCAAGTAGGCTGTGGAATAGATTCTAGTGCTTATGCTGCGGCTTATGCAAAGCACTTTAAAAAGCAAGCCATAGGATGTGGAGTTGTCTTAGGAGGTCATACTGCAATTAACTGCCTTATGAAGCTCTAAAAAAAAAGGACACACAGTCGCAAAACAGATGTCCCTTTAGAAATAATAGTTTCTTGACGGTCACTATTATTATTTCAAAGATAAGGAAAATCTTTTAACTTTTAGCTAAACTGTCTCTAAAACTGTCTCTAAAAAAACAAACCCCTAGTATTAATAGGGGTTAACAGCTTATTAAGCGGAGAAAGAGGGACTCGTACCAAAACTAAATACAGTAAAAAATTCATAAAAACAGGACAATTACCTCAATAAATATAATCCTTTTTATTTTTTTAATCGTTTTAATCGTTTTTTAATACTTTTGAGGTGTCTCTAAAAGTGTCTCTGTGAGTTTTTATTTGCATCAAGGATTTGTTTTGTTTAATTACTGGATTAAATCTAAGAGGCACAGATACTCCACAAAAATAAAGATAGACAGATCGGAGTGGAATTTAAAAACACAAAGACCAAAAGCTAGAAGAGGGAAAACAGGAGAGGCAAACAGAAAGATTACCTACGAACTAAACGAATACCAACAAGCTTTTGATGTTCTTAAATCTAAATACAAGGAAAGCCTTACAAAAGAAATAGTTAAAAAAAACTTTGACAGACATTTCCAACTAGCTCAAACAGTAAAGACCCTAACTTACTCTGACTACTTTGAGATTTACATACAGCAAAAAAAAGAAAGTGATTCTGTTAAGAAAGATTCTTATCAAAAGTACACTAGAATCCACACCGCTATAATGGCCATGCAAAAGAAAGCTAAAAAGACTTACTACCTAAAAGACTTTGACAATGCTTTTTTTATGGACTTTATTGCCTACCTAAGAACAGAAAAGGATATTTCTGACAATACCCTTCAGAGAAAGCTAGGCTTCTTTAAAAGCTTTTTAAACTGGTGTATTGTAAGCGGCTACCAGGTAAACATGGATTTTAAAAAAGTAAGGGTGAAAACTAGGGAGACATCTCATGTTTCTCTGACTGAAGAGGAATTAGAAATTTTAACAAAGGTAGAACTCAGCGAGAGGCTTGACTATTATAGAGACCTTTTTCTGATTGGTGTTTACTCAGGCCAACGTTACTCGGACTACTCTAGGTTCAATAAAAAATACATAGAGGGGGATAATATAAAGATCAGAGCCAAAAAGACAGGGCAGTTCAGTTATATCCCTCTTAGCAGAAAACTAAAAACAATATTGGACAAATATGACTGGAAACTTAGAACTATCGCAAGTCAAAAGTTTAACATTGCTGTGCAAGACATTTGTAAGATCGCTGGGTTTGATGAAACCATTCAGGTAGATAAATTCTACGGATCAAAGAAGGTTTCTAAGGATGTACCTAAGTGGAAGATGATAGCCTCTCACACAGCTCGTAGGACGTTTATAACGCTGTCTTTAAACAAGGGAGTGCCTGAGTATCTAATTATGCAAGTAACGGGAATCAAAAGCCTTAAAACGCTTCAGGGTTATATAAGATTTGATAAGAGATTAAATAAAACTATTTCTCAGGCTTGGGATTAGAGTGCTTCTTGTAGTTTCCAATTTCACTAACAAATTCAATAGCCTTTTTTGTGTTAGCATCAGAGTTACTTTTTAAATCAGCCTTGACCTCTTCAAACTTATCATGCAAAAACTTCAGCCTTTTATCATCTAGCTCATTTGTAAGTTTAAAGCGTTCTGCTCTAGCTGCTAGACTATCTTCTCTAATAGCAGTAAATTCATTTTTTAATGTTTTAGCAAACTCTCCAAGGTCATTATCTATTTTGGCTTTGTACTTTTCCCAGTTTTGTTTTACTTCTGTATTAACAATTTCAATCTTTTCTTCAAATACAGTCAGCCTATCATTTACCTGCTGAAATGTTTTAGTGGAAGATAAAAGAGCTTTTTCGATTTTATTAGCCAAATAGTTTAAAGCGTAGTCATGATTTTCTAGATACTCTTGTATGTTTTCATAAGAAGCATCTCTAGACTTTTTTAAAGAATTTGAAGTCGCAGGCTGCTTTTGCATACCCTGAACTATCATCTCGCCATAGCCTAAAACAACCCAGTCATGATTTAGCTGCGGAAACCTATTAATAATCTTGTCTAAAACCTTTGGCGAAGGCACTTTACCTTTTACAATTATGTCTGACATAGTTTTTGAAGAAGGAATACCACATTGTTTGCCAAACTCAAAAACAGAATAGCCTGTTTCAGCAATAAATTTCTTAAGTCTTAAGCTTTGAGGAGAAACGTTTTCACTCATTTTAAAATATTTTTATAATTTTTTATAATTCTTTTAATATTTTATTATATATTTGATATTGTAAAGAAAAAATAATATTAATTTCTTTTAATATTACAAAAAGTAAAATCATAATAAAACTAATTTTACTATTGTTAAATCATTATTAATATAAAAGTAAAAAAAATGACACACAATCACTTTAGAAAAATTAAAAGTTGTTTAGAAGCTATTAACAAAATTCAACTTCAAGTAGATGATAATCAAACTTTTACTTCTGAAAACAAAGTCAAGGTTGATTACAAGCACACTATAATTGATCTTGATGATTATTCTTTAATTATTAGCGGATCAGCCGAGCAGCATTATAAGCAGCACCATTCTACAGAGAAAATCTTTCTTTTTATTTCTCTATATGATTCTGAAAATAATGAGATGTTTTTAAATAAAAAACAGCACACACAGGTTAGGGAATTAGTAAAAATTAAAACAGCAGTATAATGAGCAGAAAAAACTTTGAGGCCGAGCCATTAGATCAATTAGAAAAAAAATTAGAGAGTTTAGTCAACAGCATTAATCTGGCAACTCAAAAGATTGACATGATTGACAAAAAGCTAGGAAGCGAAGGGCTAGTCAATATTGATAAGTTTTACACTTTAAGCGAAGTCAGTAAGATAGTAGGCCTTTCTCCTTATCACATTAAAAAAGATATTGAAAACGGAAGGCTTAAACCTTTAAAAAGAGGTGGCCGAACTGTCTTTAATAAAGAGAAAATTAACAGTTATATAAAAGAATAATTTAAAACAAAACACAATGCAAACTATAAACATCAAAGGCAAAGAATACGTTCAGGTAAACGAAAAGCTAAAACATTTTAGAAAAAACTACCCAAACTATTCTCTAACATCAGAGGTAGTTGAAAAAACAGATAAAACCATTTTAGTTTTAGCTACTATTAAAGATGAAAACGATAAGGCTCGAGCAACAGGATTAGCAGAAGAGGTTCAAGGATCAACTTTTATAAATAAAGGTTCTCATGTTGAAAACTGTGAAACTTCTGCATGGGGTCGAGCGTTGTCAAATTTTGGGATAGGCATAGATACTTCGGTTGCTTCTTATGAGGAGGTTAAAAATGCTATGATAAACAAAGAGGCAAAAGTTAAAAAGCCTTTTACTGAGGATATGCTTACAGGCATGATCGATAGTATTGGAAATGATAAGTATTCGTTTGAATATATAGACGAAAACTATGATTTGCCAAATGATGTAAAAGAAAAGCTAAAAGCTGTAAAAGAGATAACTCAATAATTATGGAAGCAGTAAAACTAAAAGCACATCAGCCTACAAACCGAGAGGCCGAGATTATAACACAAAAGAGAACAGGTAAAATGTTTCTAGAAAAGGTTGTGCATGAAGTACAACAGGGAAACATTCCAGCCACATTTGCAGCTCTTCAAATCAAGCAACTAGAAAAAGAGTTTAAGTCTGCTTTAACTCAAATAGAAGAACAAGCAAAAGAGGAGTTGATAGGTACGGGGGTTTATGTTTACGGAGACTATCAAATAAAAGCAAGAGAAGGATCACGCACAGTTGACTTTACAGAATGTGAAGAGGTTACTAAAGCGCAAGCTGATGTTGATGAGATGAAAGCATATTTAAAACAATCTCTAATCGGCCTAGACAAAGGTATTACAGAAGTACAGCCTGACCATCACTTCGCCTGTAAACTATCAGGAGAAATAAGAAAGCTTCCTAAGTGGAAATATAACAAATCAAGTATAGTGCTAACCAAAGTTTAAAAGGGAGGACAGGCTAAGTGGTATTAACTACCTCCCTTTTGAGCCTAAAAATATAAAGCTATGGGTAAAAGTATTGAAAAAAGAGGTCAGTCCTATTCTGAGACCGAAATAAATGCGACAGAAACTATTCTCAAGCAGTACTCTGAAGCAATCTTAAGCTCTGAAAAGATTGATATTAGACAAAAAGGTAGAAGAAGAGAAGCTGCTGATTTAGTTAAAATATTCTGTAAACACGCCTGCTATAATTTAGGCTTTTCTTTAACTAGAGTAGGTCATTTTTTAAGCAGAGAACACGCTACAGTTAGACACGCCTGCATACAATATGATAACCTTTACTTAAAAGACCGAGCATTCAGAAAAAAAGCCAGGTTTTTTATAGATCGTTTCTACACAATTGATGGCAAAGTAGATCACCAGCCTAATAAAAATAATCTAACAAGTCTTGTTAATTCAGCTTCTGAAGAAACTTGTGGAGATTGGCTACAAATGATTATGGAGACAGAAATAATTAAGCAAACTAAAGTAGAATATGAGCAAATCTAAAAATCCATATATGCCTTTTTTTCCGTCTGATTGGATGGGTGGAACTAGCCTTATGACCTATGAAGAAAAGGGGATGTATATAGACCTTATATGTGTATGCTGGCAAACCCAAACAATACCCAAAAAAAGGCTTGGGTTAATTATAAATAAGTCATGGGAGGAAATGTCAAATGAGCTTAAAGATAAGTTTATAGATCAGGGGGATTCTATTGTAAACAAAAGAGTTTACAAAGATTTAGTTCTTAGAGAAGAGTTTATAGAAAAGCAGAGAATTAATGGTCAAAAAGGTGGCAGACCTAAAACCCAAAAAAAGCTTTCCACTTCCATTACCATTACCAATACCAATACCAATACCAATTCCAACTCCATTTCCAGAAGTATATATATACCCACCAAAAATGAATTTTTAGACTATGGTTTGGAAATTATTAGAGGCTTAAATAAAAACCCGACAGAATATCATTTTCAGTTAGAATCAAAATACGATACATGGATAGATGATAACTGGAAAGATGGACACAATAAAAAAATTAAGAACTGGAAAAATAAACTTAAAAACACAATTCAATATTTAAAACCTATATATGAAAACACAACTCGCAAAAAATCCCAAGAATACTCTGACTCGTTCAAAGGAAATATTATTAAGAAACTTAACTCCTGAGAAAATTATCTCTAGCAAAATAGAAAAAATCGAAGATATTCTTTTCAAAACTAAATTCCCTTCGATTGCTGTGGTAAGGACAGAGCATGGCCACAACTTTGTAGAAGGTTTGATTTGCGCTTGGCTGATGTGGCTTAATAAACATCTAAACTTATCAAAACCAATGCAAGAGGATTCAATAGTTCTAACAGCACAAATGATTATCAAAGACTACTACTATTTTAAGTTTGAAGATATATCACTCATTTTCATCGGAATACTTAGGGGCCAGTATGGAGAGTTGTACGAGCATTTAAACACCCCAAAAATTCTAACCTTTTTCGAGAGCTATGCAATAAAAAGATCAAATCTAGCAGAGGAGATCAAAATAACAGAACACAATAATCTAATAAATAAAATTAAAAACACTTAAAATGAAAACAACAACGCAAACAAGAAACTTAGCTTATTCTAATATACAGGATATGCTACCTGAAAGAAGAAAACAAATTTACAACATCATTGCTTTGTATGGAGCTTGTACTCCTCAGCAGATATGCAGGTCAAAGAACTGGCAGCACAACGTAGTCAATCCGAGATTTACTGAACTAGCAGAAGTTGGTTTAATTAAAGAAGCTGGTAAAGTAGAAAATAAGTTTTCTGGTAACTTAAACACTCTCTGGGAAATTACAAGCGAGGCAGAAAGGATTGAGATAAACAAGAAAAGATATGTTGAATTAAGAAATAAGAAAGATGCAATACTGACCGACTTTCATTTTAACATAAGTGGCCACAGTATTGATATTTTAAAATTAGAAATACACAGAATAGATAAGCAAATTAAAAATTTAGAAAAATGGAGTTAACAACAGTCGAAGGAACTATTTATAAAATATTTCCAGCACAAAACAAAGGCAAATCAGAGGACAAACCTTTTTGGATTAGAGAGTTTGTAATCTACGAACAAGATGGAAAGTTTGACAATTACCACAAACTACAAATGACAGGCAAAGACAACATGACTCAGCTAGATAAATTCAATGAACTAGATGAGGTTGTTTGTGATTTTGCTATCAATGGAAGAAAATGGCAGAACACTAGACTTGAAGAAGTGTTTTTCACTACGCTTAAATGTATTAAGCTAGCAATTAACGTTACACAAAAAGATCAGCCATTTGAAACAATCCCTGAATCTAAGTCTCTTGATCCCCAAGAGGATGACCTACCATTTTAATAATTTAAAACAAAACACAATGCAGTATTACTATAAAGAAACTTTTGACTATTCCTTATTTGATTTTTATAAGGACAATAGAGAAACTACCGACCAACATGTTAATAAACTTGTAGAAAGTTTTAAAAACTACGGACAAATGCAGCCCATCCTGTGTTCAAAAGAACCAAATGGAAAGCTAATGATTGTTGATGGTCAAAATAGGCTTTTAGCAGCTAAAGCTTTAGGCACTCCTATTAAATACATAGTTGACAACAAACTAAACTCTCATAGTGTAACTGAAATTAATTCAACTCAAAAAAACTTCAGTGATTTAGATTGGATTAAAAGATACGCAGTACAGGGCAAAGAAGATTATGTTAAACTGCTAAGGCAAATTAAAAATTATAAAGGCACTTTTACTACTAGTTGCATTTGTGAGGTTTATCATTATTTAGGAAAGGGTGTTATGTCAGATGTAAAACAGGGTAGCTATAAAATTGATATTTCAAAAGGAACAAAAATTATAAATCTTTGTCTGAAAATTTATTCTGTCATAGAAAATAAAGACTTCTTAAAAAGAGTAATGATTAGAGCCATTACAAAACTATTAAAGAATAAAAATTTTGATGAAAAGATATTATTAAAGAATATAAGATTAAAAAAATTAAACGTTTGGTCAACACAGGCTGACAACTATAATGAGCTAATATTGGTTTACAATTATAATTTAAAATCAAAAAGCAATAAGCTTAGAAAAATAGCCTGATCCACTTACGGATTATTTTTTCATTTGTTTAATTAGTTTGGTTTGCCCCCCTTCATTGGGGGGTTTTTTGTTTATAGATTGGCACTATTGTTAATTGATTGCTCTTGACTGGCTTTAAAATAGTTTCTTACTTTACCTTACCACTTAGCCATATTTATTTATGGCTACAAAAAACAAATATTTAGATAAAACTCTATCCCAACTCAAGGCGATAGCAGTTACTCATTTCCATAAATACATTAGAAACAGAGACAGAGGGAAACCATGTATCTCCTGTGGCCGACACACCACACTTCAAGCTGGACATTATTACTCAGCAGGACAGCATCCTTCTGTAAGATTTGATGAGGATAATGTGTTTGGTCAATGCCTATCCTGCAATTACTACAAACATGGCAACCTTATAAACTACAGCCATAACCTTCTAGATAGAATCGGTCAACAAAGGTTTCAGAACCTAAAGCTGAAGATTGATCTTTCTAAACGGTCAAGATTTAAATGGGATAAGTTCTACCTGATTGAGATTATAGAGAAATATAAAGCCCTCAACAAAAAACCTAATGGATAAAAATAAAGCCATGAAGCTCATCTATGATCAATACGAAAAGATCAAAGAAATAGCTTATGAAGTAGAACTAAAATATTTTAAAAAAAGGGGAATGTATCATGAGGATGTTACCCACGATATGTATTTAAAAATGTATAAAGAGATTGAGAAAATAGAAAAACCTGATCAAATTTTAAAATACTTAGACCGAATGTTAGGCGGTCAAATGTATATAATATATAGGCAGGCTAAGCAAATGTATATCAACCTGTTAAAAAAAGAAAATAAATATGTGGCTTTTGATTATCAAAAACTAACCAAAAGAGAAAAGGAAAGACTAATTGAAATGCCTCAAAAATATCAAGAGTTTGATGATAACATACAGAAAAAAGTTGATGACTATGTAAAGACTTTTTACTGGTTTGACCAGAAGCTATTTGATCTGTATCGGTATGAGTTTAAAATGCACAAAACAGAAATGAGTAAAAAAACTAAAATATCCTACTCTACAATTTATAGAACTGTGAAGCGGTGCAAGGTTAAAATAAAAGACAAATTAAAGGGAGACTACTATGAGTAAAAGCAAAGGTCTTGGAGATACTGTAAAAAAAGCAGCTCGCTATCTAGGACTAGACAGGCTTGCTAAAGAATATGAGAAAGCTACTAATAATTCCTGTGGCTGTGCCGACAGACAGGCCACTTTAAATAGGTGGTTTGGATATAAGGGTACGTTCACTCAATGGGAGTATGAGTATCTAGACAGCTTTTTTCAAAGTTACACAGGCGGCAATCTAGAAAGTTTTGACCAGAGAGATATGCTGCTGCAAATATCAAACAGGATTTTTAATAGAAACGAGCCTCCTACTAGCTGCTCTTCCTGTCTAAAAAGCATGATCAATAGTTTAAAAACAGAATTTGATAAGTATGAAACGACTGGAAAAGATTAGAAATGTCAGAACGCATCCTGACAACCCTCGACTGATTAAAGACATCAAGTTCGAAAAGCTGGTGCAATCTCTAAAGGACTTTCCTGAAATGCTTGAGAAGAGGCCTATCGTAGTTAATCAAGACTTGGTTTGCCTAGGTGGGAACATGAGACTGAAGGCAGCAAGAGAAGCAGGGCTGAAAGAGATATGGATAGATGTAGCTGACTGGTCAGAAGAAAAACAAAGAGAGTTTATTATCAAAGACAACTCAGGCTTTGGGGAATGGGATTGGGACATACTAGCAAATGAGTGGAATCCTGAAGATTTAAATGATTGGGGTCTTGACCTTCCTCCTATGTTTGATGAGCCAGAGGAAGCAGAGGAAGATGATTATAATGAGCCTGATGATTTGCAAGTAGATGTCGTTTTGGGGGATTTAATTGAGATAGGAGAGCATCGATTGTTATGTGGGGATAGTACAGATTCAGACCAAGTTGCAAAGCTAATGGATGGAGAAAAGGCTGACATGGTTTTTACTGATCCTCCTTATGGTGTTTCCTATGAGGGTGGGCATAATGCAAAAAAACGTGATGGCATCAAAAATGATAAACTTGACGGTGATGATTTAACCAATCTATTTAGGGATTCGCTTCAAAATGCTGATATATTTACTCACAATCACGCTGCATTTTATATATGGTATTCCACAAATAAATCAACAGAAACATTTTCATCATTTTCAAAATTGAATTTAAGTGTGAGGGCAGTTATATGTTGGTATAAAGTAAAAAGCGGATTAGGAGCATTTATGAGCCAATACATCCCTAATTTTGAGCCATGTATTTATGCTTTCAAAAAAGGTAAATCACCGCAATGGTTTGGTGCATCTGATGAAAAATCAGTGTGGGAATTAAAAAAGGATTTAAAAAATAAGTTTCATCCTACACAAAAGCCAATCGAATTGCCTGAAAAAGCGTTAAAAAATTCATCTAAAAAAAATCAAATAGTTTATGATGCTTTTTTGGGTGGAGGATCAACAATGGTAGCAGCACATCAATTAAAACGCAAATGCTACGGAATGGAACTTGATCCTAAATACTGTCAAGTCATAATAGACAGGATGCAAAAACTTGATCCTGATTTACAGATTAAAATTAACGGAAAAGCATATCAAAAAACAGAATACGTTCTTTAAAATCGCCTATGCAATCAAGGCAAAACATTTGCAGTTTTATCTGTTTCTGCAAAAAAATAATTAAAAATAAATAATATGAGAGATTGGGAAATTACAGCAAGCTTATACATCGGAATCCTATTTGGCTTTAGAACATACGATCATCACGATTGTACAGACTATGCCTTATACATTCCTTTTTTAAATATTACTTACACACGATACAAATGATAAATGCAAAAAGACAGATCACTACTGAGACTATGATCGACTACTATTTAGATGTTTATGAGAGAACTTTAAAACCCTCTCATCAGAATTATGCAATTGCGATGATCCAATACCATTTGAAGATGGCAGACTATCCGCATTGGGAGGTGTTTGGAACTTTGGAATAATGAGAAAATAATGAGAAAATGGCACGAGAAGATAATTTAAAACCCTTTAAGAAAGGTCATAAGATGGCAACAGGCAGACCAAAGGGATCACCTAACAGATCAACAGTAGCCAAGAAGTGGTTGGCTGCCATGACTAAAGGTATTAACCCTGAGACTGGAGAGGAAGAAAAAATGACATTGGAAGAAAGGATGACACTTGCTCAAATATCAAAAGCGATTACAAGCAAAGACACACCAGCTTACAATGCTATCATGAACTCTGCCTTCGGTATGGCCAAAGAAACGATTGACCTGCATCAGATAGCAGAGCAACCCCTATTTGAAGATGTTCAAAAAGACAACAGCGATACAGAAGATTCAGAGGCTGACCAAGAGGAATAGAATTATACAGGGAGGGACTTCGGCTTCTAAAACTTTTGGAATCCTAGCCTACCTTATAGACTACCTAATTAAAAATCCTCACATGGAATGTTCTGTCGTAGCGCAGACCTACCCACATTTAAAAAGAGGTAGCCTTCGTGATTTTAAGAAGATCATGCAAATGACAGGCAGGTGGTTTCCTAATCGCTACAATAAATCCTCTTCAACCTACGAGTTTTTAAACGGATCAAAAATAGAGTTCTTCAGCGTGGACAATGAATCACGCATTAGGGGGGCACGCCGATCTATTCTGTTTATGAACGAAGCCAATACCATTGGAAACTATGACACCTTTTTACAGCTATCTGTAAGAACAAGTCATTTCTGTTTCTTAGACTTTAACCCTACCCATGAATTTTGGGCGCACACAGAGCTTAAAAATGATCCAGATAGTGAATGGCTAGTCTTGAACTGGAAAGACAACGAGGCAGCCCCTGAAGCTGCTGTAAAGGAAATATTAAAAGCTAAAGAGAAAGCAGATAAAGGGAATAGTTTTTGGCAGAACTGGTTTTGTGTTTACGGTCTTGGGACTGTTGGGAAACTTTCTGGGGCAATATTCCAAAACTGGGAGATAGGCGAGTTTCAAGAAGTATCTAAATCTGTGTTTGGTCAAGATTACGGAATGAACGATCCATCTACCCTTATAAAAACTTCGATCGATAAAGACAAAAAGATCATCTATGCAAAGGAGTGCTTCTACAAACAGAACTTAGTAACCTCTCAGATAGCACAGCTCAACAAAACATTTGCAGGAGACAATTTAATCATAGGAGACCCGGCAGAGCCAAGACTTATTTTAGAGTTGTCAAAGCAGTCAAACATAAAACCCTCGATCAAAGGACAGGGATCAGTAAACTTTGGAATCAGCATGATGCAGGACTATGACATTGTAATTGATCCTCAAAGTGAGAACCTAATCAACGAGCTAAAAAACTATGTATGGCTTGAGAAGAAAAGCCAGACACCAATAGATGATTTTAACCATTGCATTGATGCCATGAGGTACGCTGTAGCCTATCAACTCTCCAATCCTTTTGCTGGAGAATATCACATTATTTAAAATTCTTAGACCGAATACACCCTTTTCAATTGTATATATAATATAACGCATTGCCAAATGTTCAAACAGAAGATAGAAGTTCCAAATAAACTCTCAGAGATTACGCTGGGTCAATACCAAAAATTCAGCAAGATATTTACTGAGGACACAGATCAAGACTTTCTACAAAAAAAGATGGTTGAGATATTCTGCGGCATACCTATCGCAGAAGTAAACAAGATAAAATACAGCTCGGTTAAAAAGGTTGTGGAGGTGATCTCAAATATGTTTAACGAAAGACCCAAGCTAAGAAAGACATTTGAACTAGGCGGCAAAGAGTTTGGTTTTCATCCACAGCTTTCAGATATGAGCTTCGGAGAGTTTATCGATGCAGACACCTTTACAGGGGATTGGCAGACAATGGACAAAGCAATGAGTGTTTTATACAGGCCAATCAAAGATAAATTCAACGATAGCTACCTGATTGAAGAGTACGATGGTAAAACAAAAGAGTATATGAAGCAGATGCCTTTGGATGTGGCATTCGGTGCGATTTTTTTTTTGTCGAATTTAAGAAACGAACTCATGAAACTTATCCTCAATTATTCAGCAAAAGAGATGAAAAAGATGACTACTCATCAGCGTCAGCTTTTGGAGAAAAATGGGGGTGGTATAGCTGCCTGTATAGCCTCAGTTCAGAGAGCATCACAAAACTTGACCAAGTTGAAAGACTCGGAGTTAATACCTGCCTAACATGGCTAACATTTGTAAAAGAAAAAAATGAACTCGAAAGACAACAAATCAGAAATGCAAGAAAAAAGTAGTCTAGTAGATGCACTCTACGAGAGAAGGCTTTTAAATGATGATGAAGAGATAGTTCTCTCTGATGGTTTTGATGCTGCCCTGATGGGCATCAGTAGTTGTGAGCCAAAGATTGCAATCTATGACTTTTGGAAAGCACTAGACTGCATAATCAAGAAGAACCCCGACCTAGAGTTTAATCAAGCTTTAGAATGGCTTGAGGATTTTAGTCAACTAAAGATCGAAGGCTCTGAGGACTTAACCCCAATTTTTGTCAAAACACTATGAACACCTATTTTAAAGTAATTCAAGATATTAAAACAGCACTTAGTGCCGAGCCTTTTATAAATAAAGTCAGTCAGGGGGACATCTATGAAGTCGATTTGAGCAAGAAAACCCTGTTCCCCTTGGCTCACTTAATCATTGATAAAATAGACATACAAACCAACAGAATCCAGCTATCTCTTAGTCTGCTTCTAATGGATATTGTCGATCTGTCTAAAGAATCATCTTCTGATCTTATTAGGGGTAACGATAACGAACTAGATGCCATTAACAATATGGTAAACGTAGCCGCTAGACTTCAGGCTGTATTAGCCAAGACAGACACCTACAACGCAAACTACGAACTAGAGGGGTTATTCAGTTGCACACCCTTTAAGGAAAGGTTTGAAAACAACCTCGCTGGTGTTAGTGCAGACTTTACTATCAACCTTTCTAACGATATGACTAAGTGCTAATGGCAACCCTAAACGATTTTATGAAATTTACTAAGGAGGCACTTGATGACTTTGCAAACTATGTAGAGGACAACTCTAGAAAAAGGCTTATTAGAAAATATAAGTTTCAAAAAAAGGCATCTGAAAAAGGGAATCTCTACAATTCCATTGGCTCAAAGGTTGAAGTTTTTGAAAACAGCATTTTAGTACGCTTTCCATTTATGAAAGATGTTGACTATGCCAAATTTGTAGATCAGGGTGTAAAAGGCAAGACATCAACCTACAGCCCTTCCCGATCATCACCTTTTAGGTTTGGCTCAGGAACAGGTAAAAAGGGCGGCTTAACAAATGGTATCAATAGATGGGTTAAAGCAAAGAGGTTTCAGTTTAGAACAGAGGATGGGAAGTTTATGAGTTATCAATCTATGACCTATTTAATCTCTAGAAAAATCTACAACAAAGGCATCCCTGCTAAAAAGTTTTTTACTAGATCATTCAATGAGGCTTATAAAAATTTACCTGAAGAAATTGTTGAGGCATTTGCCCTAGATGTAAAAGAACGATTTAAAGAATTTACAAAGAAATGAGTACAAAAATAAACGTAAGAAGCCCATACTATTTAAACTTTACAGAGCCAGCTCTACCAAGCGTTGCTTTTGATTGTACAATAGCCAACGGAACTGACTTAGAAGTTGATCAGTTCGGAAACGTTACAATGCCTAATTTTAGTTATGGAGACATCATAAGCTACACCTGCTCTGACTCCGATTTTGCAAATGGCAAATTCAGCACAGTAAGCGTATCGACATCAAGAAGTATTGTTTTTACTTTAGCTATCCCTCAAAACTTTAGCAATTCAAGTCTTAATACATTTGACTGTACGCTTCAAGTTAATCAGCCTGCCTTTACTTGTACAGGCGGAGTAACTACAAACGGTAGCATCCCTGCGCAAGCTCTCGATAGCGGTGGCAACTCTGTAACATTAGACCTTTTGAGTTATTTTACAGCAGGCACAGACCCAATTTCTAGGTATAAAATAACTAACACTAATACCAGTAATGTGTCTCACAGCCTTGATGGTTCAAACCTTACTTTACACTCTTTAAACAGAACAGGAACTGTAACAATCTTTGTTGAGGCTAGTGATGAAAACCCTTTGACTTGTAATGCCACACAGTCCATTAGTGTTACAATCTCATCTGCCATCACTTACAGTTGCGATGATTCTAGGTTTGTTGGCGGTAGTATTGCAAATGATGGTACTATCGTCAAGCCTACAGCCAACGGAACTGTCGGAGATATAAAATTATCTGCTGGGGGTTCAACTATTACAAGCCATTCTGCAAACAGCACAGGAAGCTCTAGAGAGGTAACCTTATTTTTTGAGATTACAATCCCAACCGGAGTCGGATATACAAACGGAGGCAGTACTATTGACTGCTCAAAAACATTTACACAGCCATCCTCCTCCCTGCCTGAGTTTAAATGTAAAAATGCTGGTTTAACAGGCCAAGCGGTTTATAAAAACGGGACTATAGTTAAAGGCACATCAAAGGAAGGAACTATCACAGGCTTTAGTCCTTTAAATTTTACAGGCGATATAACAACAGACACCCTAAGAAATGTTAATTATAGCATAACCCCACCCTCTAGCGGTTACACAAATAGTGGAGGCAGCGATATTATTTGCCCATTGCCACTTACTCAGCCAGCTCCAAATCCGCAAACAGGAAATGTCAGGTGGACTACTACGCTTTTTCAAAATTTGCAAGGGCAAAGGTTTTCGTTTTTAACAACTGCCGACTATAATGCAGCAGGTTACTCTGGTTCAGGCCTAAGTGGTTATCATAATCTAGAGGCTAGATTAGACAGCCCTAACAGACATCTGCCTAACACAAATGCAGTTATTTATTTAGTTTCCTCAGTTCCGCCTAATTTAATTGGAACGTTTATTTCAGAGACACCAAACGGCAGTCCTGCTGTATTTAATTCAAGATTTTATCCCAGCCGCAACCTAAGTGGAGGATTTTATGCTAGAATAGCACAAACACAGATGCCTGCAACAACAAGTAGCATCAGAACTATAAACGATGCTCAAGGTGGGACAGACTTTTGGATCAAGATAGAACTGTCAGGAGCAATCTCAGAAATATGGTTTGTTCATTTAATTAATAAAACCTTTACAAGAATAGCATAATGAGTTTAAAATCTATTGATCTACAGATATACATCTATCAGGGCACTTCAGGCTCTTACACAAATGCGGACTTAAAATATACTATTCAAAAAGGGGTAGTTGGTAGCGACACCAATGTCGTTTTTGAAATTGCTGAATTAGTTAGGGATTATATTACTTTAACTTTTAACAACGACTATATTTCTAGGTGTGTTTGGGTTACTACAGTCGGCACAGCAATAGATGATAATGATGTTATATATACCTACGGAAGTCCTATTACAAATACCTATTTAGCACTTGATGGTTATGGTTTCTTTGAGGATGAAGTAAATCCTGCTTTGTCAAGTCATGCACTAATAACAGCAAACACAATCTATTTGCCTGAAAATGTCGCTGGTAAGATTCCAATTTTTGCTGAGGGAGTCGGTAAAGTTTCTATCGACAGCGTTGACACTCAAATAACCGACAACGGAAACACGAATCAAAAAATCCAGTACATCACAATCCCAGCCAATAGCAGCACAATTCAGGTTTATGGAACTGATGATGCTACCCTTTTAAAAACAGTTACGGTGAACAGCGTTTGTGAGCCTAAGTTTAATCCATATAAAATCACTTTTGTCAATCGCATGGGTGCTTACCAAGACCTTTGGGCATTTAAAAAGTCAGTAGAGAAAATGTCCGTTACCGACAAAACTTTTAAGAAAAATATAATTTCATCAAGCACAGCATCTTATCCAGTTTACGAAGGGCAAAAGGAAAGGTATAGCACAAATGCACAAAAGTCTATCACACTAAACACAGGATTTATAAACGAGGATAGCAATGCTACTATAGAGGAGTTATTTCTAGCCGAGCAGGCTTGGATTAGGTACGGATCACAGACATTGCCAGTCATCCCTAAAACAAAGTCTTTGACTTATAAAACAAGCGTTAATGATAGGCTTGCGAATTATAAAATAGATTTTGATTTTGCCTTTAATGCTATAAATAATGTGAGATAATGCTAAACCTACAGCTTTACATTGAAGGTCAGCAAGTAGATTTATTTGATGATGAGTCCGTTACGCTGACCCAGACTATCCAAAATGTAATGGACATTGATAAAGTTTTTACGGACTTTTCCAAAACCTTTAGCGTTCCAGCATCAAAAATAAACAACAAAATATTTAAGCACTTCCACAATCCTTTTATTGTTGGCTTCGATGCTAGATTTAAAAAAGAAGCAGAGCTCCACCTAAACTACAAGCTTTTCAAAAAGGGTAAAATAAAACTAGAGGGGTCAACCAAAAAAGACAATAAGGCTGACACATACAAACTCACTTTTTTTGGAAACACAATTGCATTAAAAGACCTTATCGGAGAAGATAAACTAGATGCTCTAAGTTTTATAAACAGGTATTTTTCTTTTCAATACACAAACAGTAATATTAAATTATATATGGAGAACGGGTTAGACGTTCTCGCAGAAGATGAACTGATCGAAGATGCAATAATATTCCCTTTAATCACTCACACAAAGAGGCTGATCTATGACTCAGGTCATGACTCCACTAACATAAATACTGAGACAACTAACAACATCGCCTATATTAATGACTCAAATTATGGCCTAGAAATAGCACAATTAAAACCAGCAATAAAAGTACACGCCATAATTAAGGCAATAGAGAGTCAATACAACTTACAGTTTAGCAAAGACTTCTTTTCAACTACAAATGATGTTTATTCAAAATTGTATTTGTGGCTGCATAATAAAACTGGAGGATTAAGTACAGGTCAAATAAACCAATCGTTTGCTGAAAACTTCGCCATGGAAGAAAACGATGGAGGTGTAACTCTTAAGCCAAATGGATTTAAATTAACAAGGGATAACTCTAAGGGTTTAAACATATTAGTCAGGCCTACTTCAAACAATCCATTTAATGTTGTTGTTTATAGGGATGGAGAGGAATTAGCAAGATATGATCAGGTAAGTTTAAATTACAATGACAATACAGAATGGGATTTATTCCACCAAATTAACGGACACATAGACGGTTTAGTAAACGGTGATTTTCAGATTGCTATTGAAAGCGAAACATCAAACACATTTTTCTTAAGGTTTCATGTAAATTATGTAAGCGGAACTTTTAAAAGATCTAGAGATACCTACTTTAATGCAGAGGCTACAGTTGGTGTAAACATGAAAATTAAAGCAGCGAGGCAGATGCCTGACATGAAAGTAATGGACTTTCTTACAGGGTTATTTAAAATGTTTAATCTGACTTCATTCAGAAGAGATGATGGCGTAGTTGAGGTAAAAACTTTAAATGATTTTTATAAAGATTCTACTAAAACTTGGGATGTTACTAAGGACATTGACAAAACATCGCAGGAGGTTAATACAGTTTTGCCATATAAGCAAATCGATTTTTCCTACAAAGGCAACGATTCCTTTTTAGCTGCATCTTTTGAAGAGATTAACAAAAAAAAATGGGGGTCTTTAAGCCACAATGTAGAGAGAAAATTTGATGGTAAAATTTATAAGGTTGAGCTGCCTTTTGAGCATTTTCAGTTTGAACGTTTAAACAACATTAATAACGGTAATAACACTACAATTCAATGGGGATGGAGTGCTGATATAAAGCAAGAGGCCTATGTAGGAGAACCGTTGCTCTTTTACCCTATATTAAATACAGGTGCTTTTGGCATAGTAGATATTGATGGTGTTGTATCACAAAAAACGCAATATTATCAACCGTCAAACTCATTAGCTCTAGAGGATTCCTTTAATATCAACTTTAAAGCGGAATACAACGAATACTCAAGGCCATCAATACCCTATCAAAATACATTATTTAAAACGTTTTATGAAAACTATATAAGCGAGGTATTTGATCCACAAAAAAGATTGACAAAAACTAAGGCCTATTTGCCGATGTCTATGTTAATGGAGTTTTCCTTAGCAGATAAAATTAGAATTTTTGATGTTCTGTACAGAATAAATAAAATTACTACCAACTTTGAGACAATGCAGTCTAGTCTTGAGCTAATTAATAGCAAAGAAAACTTCGGTGAAAAGATTAGTGTTGATCCAGTAGTTCCTGACAGATTTAAGCCTGTAGATTTATGTGTTACTATTGATGACACTACAAGCCTATTTACATACTCAAACAAAACGATTGATATTAGTTGCGACACAGACGGTTTAGAATTTATTTCTACAAGAGAGCTAATCCCTGATGACATTAGTACTGGAAATAAACCCAAGCAAAACAACGTTTCTGTTCCTGTAGAAGTTACATCAGCGACAGTTGATTCAATAACTACAGGAGTAAGCGCAACAGAAATTCTTACTTCCTACTTTATTACTAAGCTTGGTAAGGTAGGGCAGGTTGCTCAATTAGATGAATACGGTATTTTCCATTCTACTACAGCCTCTGATTTATCAGGCACTACATACGATGCTTTAGTAGCTGGAAGTGCAACTCAGGTTAAGTTTGAAACTACAGAGCTTGACAAAAGACCTGAATTGCCAAAACAGGTATTGATAAAAGTATCAGGACTAACAAGCGGAACTACTGTTTACTGGAAAGGATATGTTAGAACTAACACCGATTCTCAATATAAAACATCTGACACAATAGCCCCACTAAAAAGCGGAACAACTCATGCTTAGAAATGTGATAGAAATGCTTGAGATAGCAAAAGAAAATAATTTAAAAGGAGACCTGACAAATTTTGCTTTAGGTAAAAATAAAATTCCAGAAAACTTCAGCGAGGTTTTCAAATTAACACTACTTAAAAAATGGCGGAAAAAATAACATTAGAACTAGAAGCAAAACTAGGCGATGCTGTCAAAAGACTTGATGGCATTGAAAAGCAGTTGGTTGATGTTGGCAAAGAATCTAAAAAGGCATCAAAAGGGATTGGAGGTATTAAAAAAGCACTTTCGGGAGTAGGTGCTGTCCTTACTGGTGGACTGTTTAAAGCAGGCTCTTTAATATTCGAGAAGCTCACAGAGCTGTTTATGTCAAATCAAACTGTAGTAGATACTTTGAGCACTGCAATGAATAGCTTGAAAATTGTTTTTAACGACCTTGTAGGGTTTGTAACTAACATATCTATTCCAAGCTTTACAGAGCTTAAAGATACCATCATGCAAGGTCTTATAGATCGCTTTAATCAAGCTAAAGATGTTGCTGGTCTATTAGGTAAAGCAGTAGTCAAATTATTTAAAGGAGATTTTAAAGGTGCTGTCGAGTCATTAAAAGAAGCAGGTAAAGAGTCTGTCGATGTTATAACAGGTCAAGATAAGTCATTTGATAAGGTTACAAATAGCGTCAAGAATTATGCAAAGGAAACATTTAACGCTGCAAAAAGTCAGGTTGATTTAAACAAACAGGCACAACTTGCTGAGGCTACTAATGCAAAACTTCTTCAGCAGTACGATAGAGATGCAGAACTACAAAGACAGATTAGAGATGATGTCTCTCTTACCATAGAGGAGAGGATTGCAGCCAACGTTAAACTTGGAGAAATTTTAGATGAGCAGCAAAAAGTCATGATGGACAATGCTCAAGATCAAGTTGATGCTGCCCAAGCCGCTCTTGATATTGACAAAGAAAACCTTGATCTACAGATTGCTCTTATAAACGCACAGACAGAGCTTGTAGATGTTGAGGCTCATGTTACTGGACTCAGAGCAGAGCAGCTTACAAACACTAATTCACTACTGCAAGAGCAACTGGATTTAGAAAATGAGGCTAAAGAAAAAAAGGTTGAAGAGCAAGAGGCTGATGATGCAAGAAAAGAAAAAGAGCTTGAAGATTTAGCTATAAAAGCAGAGCTTGAAGAAAAATTAAAAAATCAAAAAATACAAGGTATTCATCAGGCAATGGATGCTGTGGCTATGGCGGCAGGTTCTGAAAGTAAAATTGCAAAAGCAATGTTTCTTGTAAAAACTGGAATGATACTTAAAGAACAAATTTTAGCAGCAAAAGCAACTCTTGGTAAAATTACAGCCTCAGCAGCAGAATCGGGGGTTGATGGCGCAAAAGGATTAATGAAAGCAGCAGCAGCAGCTCCGCCTCCTGCGAACGTTCCTTTAATTGCAATTATGGCTGGTCAAGTTGCAGCAATTGCTATGAGCGTTGGAAGTGCTGTTAATGCAGCAAAAAGCTCAATCGGTAATGTAGGTGGCGGTGGTGGTGGCAGTAAGCCTCCTGCGCCTCCTGCACCTCCATCTTTTAACATAGTAGGAGCAGCACCTGAAAATCAATTGGCAGTAGCCATGGGAGAAAATGAAAAAGAGCCAGTTAAGGCTTTTGTAGTAAGTTCTGATGTCAGTAGCGCACAGGCATTAGATAGAAATATTGTAGAATCAGCAACCATATAATCATGAGAATAGTAGAATTAATTTTAGAAGATGATGACATCGGAGTCGAAGCCATTTCGGTAGTCCACTCACCAGCAATCGAGGAAGATTTTATTGCACTTAAAAAACAAGAGTACAAGTTTGCAGAGCAAGACAAAGAGAAAAGACTCCTAGTCGGTGCTGCTTTAGTTCCTAACAAACCCATATTTAGAAAAAACGAAGATGAAGAATACTACATTTTCTTTTCAAAAGAGACAGTTAGAAAAGCATCACAGATGTTTTTTAAAAATGGCAATCAATCTCAGGCAACTCTTGAGCATGAGGTTAAGCTAGATGGCATGACTGTAGTAGAGTCTTGGATTGTAGAATCTGAAAAAGACAAATCAAGGCATTATGGTCTAGATGTTCCAGTAGGCACTTGGATGGTGTCTATGAAAGTAGAGTCTGAGGCTGTTTGGCAGGACTATGTTAAAGATGGCAAAGTCAAAGGTTTTTCAATTGAGGCCTACTTCTCAGATAAAATGTCAAGACCCAAAGACAAAGACCTAAAAGAAGAAGCCTCCCAAGAATTTATAGACACAATAAAAAAGATTCTAAAAGATGCGTAAAAAAAGAAAATACAAATCTGAATCTAGAATTACACCTAGAGGAGGTAGGCGAGGATGTTTGTGTAAAGATCGCAAAACCTACCACCCCGACTGCTGTACAGGTGAAATGCACGCACAGGGCATAGGTAGAATTTCAGCCATAGCATCAACAGATGAAACTTTAACTACTGTAACTTCTGAGGGTTTAACGATCTCAGGACTTTCAATAAATTCATCTGGAGTTGTTACATTGCCAACAGCTACTTTTGAAGGTACAAGTTTTGGAACTGTAACATCTGTAACACCGTCATCTTTTCCTATAGTAGATACTGACACAAATCAAACAGTAACTGCTACAGTAACTGTTCCCGAAGGCTATTCTAATTCAGGTGATACAATTTCGACAAATGAAACAGTAACACAATCAGCCACTCCAACGCTTTCCTGTAGTGATATTACATTGTCAGGATTTGCTGTGTCAGATGCAGGTGTTATTACATCACCGACTATTGACATTGGCACAATATCCTCTACAAGTCCATCTTCGTTTAGTACAGTAAGCGTAGCCACAGTAAGAACGCTAAATGTTAACATTACTGTCCCTAGTGGATATTTTAACTCGGGTGCTACCTTAGCCTGTACGACAACCGCAACGCAACCAATAGCAACATTATCAAACCCTGTTACAAGTAACCCATTTAAATATCAATTTACTGGCTATCCTACGGGAATTGTGATTTATAGATTTGCTTACAATAATGCAGGCGATTTTATAGACTTAAAAGGCATAAGGGGTGAACTAGGACAATCTTTAAATATAACTATTTCATCTTTTAGCAAGCCTGAAGTGGTTGATGGCAATGCAACGGGTCTCGCAATGAATGAGACCGAGGATGCGGCTTTAGCACTAATTGGCGCAGTAATGAGCCATGGCGGTAATGATATTCAATATTTTTCTGAAACATTATTTACAACAATACAAACGGGTTCGACAAACGTAGGCACGGTTTATTATACTAACAACCCAAATAATAGTGCTAATAATTATGGCTTATATGATTCAACTAATAGTATTGGGATAGGAGTTTACACAAACTTACTTTCAAGTATTCCTGTAAGCGATGCAACTTTACTTAATCAAGCCCTAGCCAATGGATATTACACAGCCTATAACAATCCAAAGCAAGTTAGAATCGAAGATGGGGTAATTAAAGAAGTTTTAGACATTTAAAAATATAACAAACAGCTAAAAAAAAATGTTAAAATTTGACCGAATTACCCTACCTCAATTGTATATATAATATAACCCTTAAAGATGAAGGCAACAGACATTGTAAATCAGATAAGAGAAGTTCTAGGAATGGAATTATCAAAAGAAGTGAAATTGGCAGTTATGAAACTGGACAATGGTACTGAAATAGAAGCTGAAGCTTTTGAGGCAGATCAACAAGTATTTATTAAAAACGAGGACGGAGAATCAATTCCCCTTCCTAGCGGTGATTATAATCTTGAAGATGGTCGGTCTCTAAAAGTTGAGACAGAGGGTGTGATAGCATCTATTGGAGAAGCAGAGGCAGAAGAAGAAGTTGAAGCCAAAGAAGAACCAAAAGAAGAAGAAGCACCAACTGAAGAAGTAGTAGCTGAAGAAGAAGAAATGAGCTACGCTACTAAAGAAGAACTAGAAGAAGTTAAATCAGTTCTTCAGGAAATTAAAGATGAAATAAAATCTCTAGGCGAAAGCAAAGAGGAAATGAAAAAAGAGGAATCTGTAGAAGAGATAGAAATGACTGCTGAAGTTGTTGAGCCTATTGCTCACAACCCTGAAGCTCTTTCTTCTCACAAACATAAAATTTACAGAAGCAATAATCCTCAACTAGACTTAATAAGAAAAATAATAAATAAATAAAATGGCAACAACCTCAAGTATAACAACCACATATAGCGGACAGGCGGCCTCTGGTTACCTAACCGCATCGTTATTGACTGGTAAATCTCTAGCATCAGGTGCTATTGACATTAAGGACAATATCAAATTTAAAGAAGTGCTACAAGTGTTTGCTTCTGACGCTAATTTAATCAAGCCGGGTAGCTGTGATTTTACAGCCACAGGTACTTTAACAACTACAGAAGTTGTAATTGAGCCAAAGGAGTTTCAAGTAAATCTTGAGCTTTGTGCAAAAAATTACAGAAGTTCATGGGAATCTCTTCAGATGCAAGGCATTAAATCAGGAGTGCCTAAAACTTTTGGAGACTTTATCCTAGAGCATGTAGTAGCTAAAACTTCTGAAGCAATGGAAACCGCAATCTGGAGCAATACAACCTCTTCTACTAACATTCCTTTTGATGGATTTGAAGTATTGGCTGCTGCTAACTCTGATGTAGTAGATGTTGCTGCTGGTTCTGTAACTGCTGCTAATGTAACTGATGAGCTTGGAAAAGTAGTTGATGCTATTCCAGCCGCTAACATTGGCAAGGACAACCTTTACATCTATGCTTCTACTGCAATTTATCAAAAATACGTTCGTGCATTGGGCGGTTTTGGAGCTTCTGGACTAGGTTCTGCTGGTATTAACAATGAAGGCCCAACTTGGTACTCAGGTCAGCAAGAGCTTTTCTATGATGGAATCAAAGTACTTCATTGCCCAGGCTTGACATCTACTAAAATGATGGCTGCTACTTCTGACAACATGATCTTTGGAACTAGCTTGTACAGCGAGCTTAACCAAGCTTCTGTTTTGGATATGAGCGCACTTGACGGAAGTCAAAATGCGAGAGTAATTTTAAGAGGATCATCAGCGGTGGCTATTGGAGTTGGATCAGACGTAGTTCTTTATGCTTAATAACTGTTAGCTGAGATGCTAACTACTAAAAAATTAAGTTATGGCTTGTCAATTAACAGCTGGATATGCTACAAACTGTAAAGATACTATTGGTGGGATTGTCAGAGTATGGCTATCCGACTTCGGTTCTTTATCAGGATTTACGCTAGATTCAGACGATCAGATTACAGATGCGAGTGGAACTGCTACTTTCTTTCAATACGATTTGAAAAATAGCGGAAACACTCTAACAACAACTGTTACTACTTCACGTGATACAGGGACTACCTTTTTCTCTTCAGTTCTTTCTTTGGTTTTGCCAAAGCTTACAAAAGAATTGTCTAAGGAAACTAAGCTTATTGCTTATGGCAGACCTTATATCATCGTTGAAACTAGAGCAGGGGACTTCTTACTACTAGGTAAAGATCATGGGTGTGAACTTACCTCAGCCACGCTCGCCTCTGGCGGTGCTATGGCCGATTTAAGCGGCTACAATCTTGAGTTTACAAGTGAGGAATCTTTACAACCATTATACATAAGCGGTGCGACTTCTGCTAATCCAGTTGCTGGGCTAGCAAGCGTTACTGAAACTATAACGGTTGGGACAAATAGTTAATTAATTGTGTTTTGTTTTTGGGGGTATGCTTTGCGGCTGCCCCTTTACAAAACGCTAAATCCAAATAAATGGCAAAATCAAAAGATTACTTAAAAAAATCTTACGACTCGGCAGATTGGAAACCAATATCTAAATCACAGATTGCAAAAGAATTAGTTGACGAAGATTTAGAGGTATTAGAAAAAAAAGGCAGGATAAAAACCTTCGTAGCTATATACAAAAAAGCATGATCGTACTTAACAGAACACAATCTAGCCACACATTAAGTATCATTCCAAGTTCCTACTCGCCAACAGGGGCTTCAATATTCAGGATAAAAGTGATAAACGAGCAACAAAACACAGAGGTCTATAATCAAACTGCCACATCACTTACAGCAGTAGATTATTATTACACCCACACAGCAAACTTAAACCTTGATGCAAATAAAGATCAAGACTACTTATTAGAGGTAACAAATACCGCAACTAATGAGGTTTTGTACAGAGATAAAATCTTTGCTACAAACCAGACAGTCGCTGATTATTCAGTAAATGCTGGGAGATACACTACGAACACAACGCAGTCAAACGATTTTCTAGTTTATGATTAATAGCGACTTTCACATAGTTAATCTTTCAGCTTATCAGACCCCTGAAATAGTTGAAAACCCCAATGAGGAATTTATCTCATACGGAGAGGACAATAATTACTACCAAGAGCTTATAGATGCATACCTAAACAGCCCCACCACAGGGTCAATTATAAACGGTATAAGCAACCAAATCTATGGCAAAGGAGTAAATGCCCACAACGCATCTAAAAAGCCTGATGAATACGCTCAAATGAAGTCATTATTTAAAAAGAAATGCCTTCAAAAAGTAGCGATGGATTTAAAGCTTTTAGGAGAGGCTGCTTTTCAGGTAATTTACAAGGGAAAAAAGATAGTTAGTGTTTCTCACTTTAATAGAGAAACTCTAAGAGCTGAGAAGTGCGATGACAAAGGCAAAATAAACGCTTACTACTATCATCCGAATTGGAGTGAATATCAAAACCCAGATGATCTGACTAGGATTCCTGTTTTTGGATCAGGTGCAAACAATGAGATTTACATCATTAGAAAGTTTATCCCTTCAATGCACTACTATTCTCCGCCTGATTGGGCTAATGCACTTAACTACAGTAAGCTAGAGTGTGAAATATCTGAGTATTTAGTCAATGAAGTTCAAAATTCATTCTCAGGCACTAAGCTCGTTTCATTTTCCAACGGAGTACCGACTCAAGAAAAACAGCATTTGATCAAAAATGAGATCATGAACAAGCTCACAGGGGCTAATGGAGAAAAAGTAATTATTTCTTTTTCTGATTCTGCTGAAACTAAAACGCAAATTGAAGATATTTCTGTAAGTGATGCGGCTGATGTCTATTCTTACATCGCTGAGGAGTGTTCTAGAAAGCTACTTTTAGCCAACAGAATCACCTCCCCTCTTTTGGTAGGTATTAGAGACACAGGAAACTCTCTGGGATCAAACGCAGAGGAAATAGAAAACGCACACAACCTTTTTGAGAATGTTGTCATAAAGCCTTATCAGGAATTAATCCTAGATGCTATTGATGACATTTTAGCGGTCAATGGTATTGCCCTTGATTTATATGTAGAAACTCTTACACCGATTGAATTTGTTAATACAGAGGAGATCGTAACTAAAGAAAAAAGAGAGGAAGAAACTGGAGAGCAATTAAGCCTTAGTGAAGAGCTAAAAAACAAAGAAAGCAACGCTGAGATTTTAATTGATTTAGGAGAGGATGAAGATTTAGAAAACTTTGAGCTAGTTGATGAAAGAGAGGTGGACTATGATCAAGAGGAGGCCTTAGATAAAATGCTAAGTTTAGCAACTACAGGAACTGCTAGACCAAACGCAAACTCTGACTTAGATGGAGAAACAGAAACAGGTAAAAAATTCATTGTTCGCTATCAATATGCACCCCTAATAGTAGGAAAAGACACTAGGGACTTTTGCAAGAAAATGGTAGCTGCAAAAAAAATCTATCGCAAAGAAGATATTATAGCGATGGAAAAGAACAAGGTTAATGCAGGCTGGGGGCCTGAAGGATCAAGAGACAAATATTCAATTTGGCTTTATAAAGGCGGAGGATCATGCAGACACTATTGGCTTAGAAAGACCTACATGGCAAAAGCTGGAGTTAATCCTGATGTGAAAAGCCCACTTACAAAACCTGTGTATAAGCAAGAAAAAGCAAAAGAGGGAATTAGTGAGCCTAGCAAAACAAAAGAGCCTGCTAAAGTTTCTCAAAGGCCTAGAGATATGAAAAATAGAGGATTTATAAAAGACAAAAACTGGACAACACCTAAATAATGGCAGACGTTTTATTTTGTAGTAAAGAGGATGTAGTAAGAAAATCGACTATGCTATCAGGATCAATAGATGCTGACAGTCTTATTCCTGCTATGCACCTCGCTCAGACACAATATTTAAGAGAAATAATAGGCACAGATTTATATAACAAATTCTCTGCCGATATAACAGCCCTAATAAATAGCGGCACAACCTTTCCTGCAACTTATAAAGCTTTATTAGATGACTTTATAAAACCTATTTTAGTCCATCTGACAGTTCATGAGTTTCTTAAAACTGCTCATGTAACAGTATCAAACAAAGGAGTCTTTAAACACACCTCCGAGAACGCTACGGATGTAAATCAGTCAGAGCTAAAAGAATTAATTCAGGTTGCAAGAGACAGAGCAGAAAGCTATACACAACGCTTTTTAGATTATATGGCTTTTAACTCTAGTGGTTTTCCTGAGTGGAGATCAAACAGCAATGGAGATGTTTCTCCTAATTACGAATCTTATTCAATAGACTGGGTTTTATGAGTTGGGGAGACATTTATTGCGACTCTTGGTGGGGAGATAACAACAGAAGTGAAGGCTGGGGATATGTTTATCCGATATGCTCGGCATTAGGTCTGGACAGAACAGACATCACAATAGATAATAATTTAAGTGTAACAATAGACATGATATAAATGGCATCACAAAATTTAAATGTAGGAACAGCAAACCAAGGAGACGGAATGTCTCTAAGACAGGCGTTCATTAACACTAGAAAAATGTTTGCGGATATGTATGGAATTACATACACCTCAGACACGCAAGACATTTCAGGATCGAGCTTTGCAATCGATCACGGACAATTAGCTAACAGATACAAAGCTAAGGCAACAAGCACAGCTACAGGAAGTCAAGACTTAGATGCATCAGCAGCAACTACGTTTCTCCTTACTGGCAATGTAGCGACTGCAACATTAACAATTCAAAACATGAAACTCGGTCAGGTGATTGACATAGTTTTATCTGGAAGTGATTTGTCTGCTGCTGTTATTACACTAGCCACAAACTTTACAAGTGCTACTATCAACAAAGTTGGAAGCGGCTCTTTAGATACAAGCAAGACTAATGTAATTCAGGTTGTCTGTATTGATGACACTACATCGGCGGCTATTGTAAATTATTCTATTAACGCATTTGAAGTAGATACAACTCCTTAATTATGAAAGCACAGGTTACAAATACAGGAATTTACACACACAAATCTTTACCAAACACTTGGAATGGTAAATCAGGACATATTTTAAACTTCAATAACGCATCAGCCGAAGTGTTAGAAGCTGAGGGTTTTTACGATGTCGTAAAACCAAGCTACGATAAGCAAACCCAAACTAAAGGAGGTCTATACTTTGACGAAAAAAAGAAGATAGTAACCTATGATGTTACTGACATAGACTTTAATAAAGAGGTAGATGTTATCGGAGAAGATGGAGAGCCAACAGGCGAAAAAGAAAAAAGGTATAAGATAGCCGACATCAAAGCAAGTAAGATTGCAGAGATAAAATCTAAAGCAGGTAAAATGTTACAGCCTACAGATT
>Ga0181395_1000115_pt1 | contig 30354 bp, 25 predicted proteins | sample 18SPOviralmetaG_FD_130124 | JGI IMG/M metagenome (GOLD analysis project Ga0181395, IMG submission 130124) | Marine viral communities from the oligotrophic San Pedro Time Series (SPOT) site, San Pedro Channel, CA, USA - 18 SPOT_SRF_2010-12-16 | ecosystem: Environmental > Aquatic > Marine > Strait...
ACTAGCTGCTGTTACAGTTCCTGTAAATGTAGGTGCTTCTTCAAAATTACTTGTTATTACACCTGTAGATGAATTATAACTTAACGCATTACCCGATACTGATATAGCACCTCTAGCTAAAGCGTTTGTGTATTGTGTTATAGTCGTAGCTAGTGTTAACGTACCCGCTGCATCATCATATGTAGAAGTAATACCTGTGCCTGCTGTAACCAAAGCATTAACTCTATCATCTACCCTTTCGTTGGTAAAGTATAAGTTATCAGTGCCTTCACTTATATTCTGCGTTGTTAAAGTTAATGTACCACCTAAGGCTAAACTGTTTGAATTTATTGTTACGCTAGAATTAGCGAGAGAATTATTTGGAATACTTGATAAAGCAAAGTCAATGTGATTATTAGCATCGTCGTATGTTACCGCAATACCACCAGTCTCATCACCACCAAGCATGCTACCAATAACATCTTGAACTTGCTCGTTAGTTAGTTGAGTTGCAGCTATAGTTAATGCGTTACCAGCATCATCATAAGTTAATGTGATATTTGAACCTGCTGTTAGTAAAGCGTTAACTCTATCGTCTACCCTCTCATTAGTAAAATATAAATTACTACTACCTTCTGTTATTTCGTCTGTATTGTCTTTTGTTAGTATAGCTGCATTTATCCTATCGTCTATAGCAGCAGATGTCATAATACTTGTGTTATTGTCAGCAAAAGAGTCGCTTGATGATTGTATAACTGTAACAACTGGTAATGTTCCGCTTGTACCTATTATTAAACCACCATGTAGTTGTATACCATCAGAGTGCGTTTTTAATTTAATATTACCGCTATGTCTAAGTTGTGCTACACCGCTAGTTGCTACTATTGTATTGTAATTACCACTGTATATCTGAAATACATTATCACCATTAAAACCAAAGTAATTATGTGCGTCTGTACTACCACTATTATCACGAAATATTTTAGAATCAAGTAAGACGTTACCGCTGCCTTGAAGTAATCTTACAGCGTTTATAGTTGGATTTGTTAATGTCTTATTAGTAAGTGTTTGAGAACCTGTAAGTGTAGCTATTGTGCCGTCTATAGCAAAATTTAACTTTCCATTAGTATCGTCATAAGTAACAGCAATTCCTGTTTCTGTATTAGAAGATACCATTGCGCCAATAAGATCTTGCAGTGTTTCTGTGTCAAGACTTAAAACGTTTCTCCATAAACCACTAGCTAACTCATTTGTGATATTGGTAGAAGTAAAAGGAAAAGTTCCTATATACAGATAAAGCTCGTTGTTATGAACCACAACTACTGGACCAGAGGCGTATTGTACGTTAGGTTTATAAACAGTTACTAATCCTCCAGATAAGCTGTTTAAAATAAAATCTGTACCAGCAGATGTTAATGGTGATGTTGAGAAACCATCTTCAGCAAAAACAACCAATTTAGACTTACCAACAACTCCGACGTTTGGTGTTGAAAATTTTAAAGAATATTTATCTCCTATAGGTATGGTAGATAAACTAATATTAACAGTAACTTCTTGACCTTGTAAACCCCCAGAGGCTCTGTCGTTTGATATGTGTACATCACCAACCTTCTGACCGCCGATTAAAAATACCTCTGCGTCAATATTCTCTCCAGTACATGTTTGCTGTAATATAAATTTTACAGGTAATTTTGTATCGTCAACATGACCTAAAACTAATGTTAAATCGTCATTTATAGCCATTTACTTTATAATTAAATTTCCTTTTGTGACTGTTTTTTTACCTGTCACATTACCGTTTGCATCGGTAGTAGATGAAATTACTTTTATGACATAATCACTTCCAGCGTTTATGCCGCTGAAATTTCCAGTGACCACTACTGGTTTGTATCTTTTTTCCCCACTTATTCCAGACGCTACAGTCTTGATTTTATTAATTCCTTTTTGAAATACATCGACAGATAATGTCTGTCCTGTACAGTCGTAATTTAAAGCAAAGTTGAAAACATGATTTGTAGTTCCACTTCCTACGATTTGCTTTTTAATATATTCATAAGGTACTTGCATAAAACCAAAAAAAAAACCGCAGATTCACAAGGAGCCTGCGGCTTAAACGTATAACAAAATGAATTTCTTCATTTCATCCTTAAATTTACGAAATTTATATTTTAATTTTAGCGTTTCGAGGCAAATAATTAAATAGAGTTTGTCCTATTTTTGTAGAAATTTTAGCGGTACCATTGATTAGTAATCTAAAAGATTGATAGGATCCTCTGTTTGATTTTATATATATACCGTCTTGAGATACTGCTACTCCAGATTCTCCAATAGTTATTTTTATTAAAGTTGTTGGATCATTATGTGTACTTCTTTTACCTTGTAGGGTTATAAAACAATACTCATTAGCTTTGGTCTCAAAAGTTCCTTGCAAAACACTAGATAATAATTTCTTATAATTAAAGGTTGAATCAAAAGGCATGAACCCTGTGGCTAGTTTGATTTCTGTAGACGTGTCTGTTGTGTCTACGTCGTGTAGGCTGTATATTTTTATTGTGTTACTTTCTATTTTAAATCCATACGGAGTACTGTTCACAAAAAACAAATCTTTGTATATCTGACTAGACGTGTAGTATGAATTATACCTTGTATCGTAAATTAAAAACGGTTTCAATGGGTAGTAATTACCTCCTTTAAAGATATATAGTCTGTTTTTATTAGGATCACTGAATAATCTAGGATCCCCTGTGCCAGTAAAAAATCCTTTAAAAAGATCTGTAGTGCCAATCGTTGCTGCAAATGGATCTGATGTGGCAACAGATAAAGATGGTTCTTTAACATCTTCTATAGGTCTGTGTGATTCTTGGATGTTATTTCCAGCCATAACGTACATGCTGTTTTTATCTAAAAAGAATATAGATCCTTTTAGTGTCGTAACAGCATCTCTTGAATATATACCAAAATCATCTGTTATAAGCATTAATTTTTTAAAGAGTACGCCACCCTCTCCAAATTCAAACCCGTATATTTTGTTTGCGCAAAATACGGTTACTGGATACCTACCAAATGAACTTTGTGCCGCTTCTTGTATGTTATCTACACAAGATATAGCCATGTCGTCCACTTCGTATGTCTGTTCTAAAGGAAATGTGTACCCGTCTATAGACGATACCCTTACCTTTCCTGGTTCATATAATTTTTTTCTGTTAGCCGTTAGGGCTGTTCCTGGTGAAGGAATAGATATACTACCATCTGTCGCTGTAGTAAGCCTCTGGTCCTCAGAATAGTTGTATGCAATGTTTAAAAATGGATGTTTCTCTAGTTCGTATTCAAATTTTTGATATCCAGAACCGTGTGTGGCTATAAATTCTATCTTAGTAGCTCTTCTGTCTGGGTATCCTATTTGATTAGGTATCATCGATATTTTAGTGCTGCCATTAACATGACCTTTAAGAAATGTCTTACTTATTCTTTTGAATTCTTTACCGTCGATATTTATGGTTACGGTAATGTAACAAACTAGAGGCTTATCAAAGACTTGCGTCAGTAAATCGTTATTAAAATCGAAATCAGGATTGTAATTTAAGTTAGTAGTTCCTGTGCTACCATCGGATGTATGTGCTAAAAATCCTGGGTAAAAAGAAGACTGTGCTGGTGCAAAATCTGTCACCAGACCCATCAGCCAAACCCTGTTTAAGGCTTTTCTCATGTTATATGCACTAAGCGAGTGGTGAGAGAAAGGATCGTTATTCATTACTCTTTTTGTAACTATTATAGACTCGTTGTCTTTAAAGTCAAGCACACCGTCTGTCTGTGTCTTTGTAAAATTAGCAATATGATAATACGTACCTTCATTAATTGCGTCGTCAAAGGTGTCTTTAGGCGTTGTAATGAATATGTGTACTCCTGATAATCCATAGAAATCTCTTATCTTATTGTGGGCAACTTGCCTTCCTGTATCACCAATAAGTTCATTTGTAGGGTAATAAGATCCTGAATCACTAAATGCTTTTGTGTATGCATTAGAGGAGCTGTGTCCAAATATATCGCCTGTGTCAGTGCCGTTTGAAGTAAATTGCAATGTAGATACTCTGTTTCTTTGCGATACGGTGTTAGCTGCATTTGCTTGCACAAGAATATTAAATTCTGTTACCCTCACAGATAACGCATCAAATCCTGTCATGTCATCCAAAACACAAAAATAATCACCAGCATCTAATGTTATATTATCAGATAATGCCGTAAACTCGGATCCAGCGGACACACCGTATAAATTGTACGGTGAAATTGTTTCCGTAAATACAGAAGTAAAAGCGTCCCCAAAACCATCTTTTCTTATTTTTATAGAAAAACTTGCACCAAAACTAGAATTTGCGCTAGAAAATGTTCTTGACATTACCTTGTACTTTATCTGTATCTGAACACTTATTGGAGATGTTACAACAAACTTTTCATTAGTTGTATCTCCTGATATTTTACCTAATTCTCCTGTAGTAACATCACCACCTAATGAATCAACTTTTGATGTTGCATTAAATCTAAACTTTTCTAAGGATACAGAATCAAAGTTACTTGTAGCGGTATCGTTACATGTCAGTTTAGCAAAATTTGTTGTAAACTGCCCATCTATCAAACCATCTATTTTATGTATGTAAGGAGCCGTTTGCTTTATGTACTGACCAGAAGGTGTCTGATAGCCAAAAATTACCCCTACGTACCTGTCCCTATTCGCAAGTAATCCAGGATAATCTCCCAAAGGAAAAGCTTTTTCAAACGTATCTAAAGGAAATTCTTCGTTACTATGTGAAACGGTAAGGGTTGGGAAAGTAGGAGGAATTACCTGACCCACAGTATCTCCTCTATTCATGTACATATAAGAGGTGTCTGGATTAAATGTTTTAGGATTATGTTTATCTGTTTCTGCGCTTTCGTTTATAAGAATAAACTGCTGGTCGTCACGAAGAGAGAACGCTTGCATGTTGGGACTTCCGTGAAAACCTGTGTTAGAATCTGATTTTATAATATTAGTAAGTTTGTTTTTATCAGAACCAGAGGTTGTGGTAGTCGATACAATAATGTCATCGTTTGTTCCTTCAGCCTCGCATACTATAAAGTAATCTGTTCCAGCTCTACTTCCATGATCAAAGTCTGTATTTAACCCTTCCCTCTGCACGTGAAATACTTTTTCTTTTACGTTACCAGAGTCAGAGTAATTTGTGTTGTGTTTGAGTAAGTGTTGTTGCGCTGGACTCCACTTAGGATTTGATTCTAGACCGTTTGGCTCTAGATTATCAATTATTTCACACGAACCGTCTACGTACTCATCCTCATTTGAGAGAGTATTAATAGACTTAATCTGAAGTTGTTTAAAAGATCCTGCCATTAAAACATTCTATACTTTCTACTTATGGTTTTGTTTCTGTGGTTTCCCACAGCATTATATCTTACTCTGTCCTTAGCAACATTAAATTCAGCAAGCTCTACGGCAGCGTCATCTCCAAGACCTACAAGCGTGTACCACTTGTATAAAGAATAATTAATTAAAGCAGATCGTATAAATCCCTGTACTACAGTATATCTTGTTTGGTCTGTATTTAAATCAGTTATCTGAAATGTGATGGTATCGCCAGACCCTTGATTAAGTTTTTCTCCAGTTTTTCTATCTCCAAGATTATCGGAGTTATCGTCTTGGTACATAATATCTTTATTATCGATAGTAACGCTGTCTGGATTTGTCAAATCACCATCCTCATCAGTATCAGACTCAAATGTAAATTTATCGTTGTTATCCGTGTCTTGTTTCTCGTACTGGCTGTAATAGGTAAGTGCATCGTAACCAGACTGTGTGTGAAACTTAATGTAATTTGCTGTATTAGCTACAATTTCTGTCCCCTCGGTGATAAATTCATATAGCACCTCAGTGTCTTCACCAGATATACCATACTTGTCATGATCTAAATTTTTTGCTTTACACTTATAGAACGTTCTTCTTTTTATAGAATCGTATATGTCGTCTAAATCTAATCTTGAGGTATTTTTACTATCTGTTGCCATTATTCTTGTCCTATTAATCCTTCTTTATAAACCGTTAAATACGTGTTAGCCTTTGTGTATACTGCTTGTGCTTCTTGTGGTCTTTGCATGGACTCAAGAACCCTGCCTGCACAGTGATAACACAGAGGATCAACCAATCCATCTGGTATCTCTTCGGCTAAAAGTCTTGGTATGTAAGCAAATTTTTCTATCGTATCAGATGTAGCATTTGCTTTAAAAAACTCTATAGCCATGTTGTTTACTTGACCTGTAGCAAAGATAGTGCCTGAGTCGGTGATGGTATTAAAGTTCTTTGAGAGTTTTGTCGGAGACCCACTAGCATTTACAAGGTATGTTCCGTTTTCTCTTGGATTTGTTTGTCCTTTTAAAACAATAACATCGTCTGTTGCTAATCCACTTAGTGAATTATTTAAACCAGATAATGTTTGATTTGTTGTAAAATTACCGTTTGCATCTACGGTGTATTTTCTTTGTAATAAGTTTGTGTTTATGGCTGAATTAGAATTGTTTTTATAATTAGAAGAGTCAGCATAGTCAGTGAAAGATACTAGAGCAGCCACGGGTTTGTGCCTAGTACCAGAAGTATAAGGATTGTTTTGTTGCAATCGGTACTGAGGATCTTGGGAGCTTAGTAGCTCTGTTATTTCTTTTTTAGAAGAGCTTAGTTTTAAAGATACAAAACGTAAAAAATCTTCTGGTAAAGGTATTATAGCAGAAAGGTCGGTTTTTATAAACTTTAGCTGATCTGTATCTGCCGCAACTTTTGATCCATCTGATTTAGTAATGTTATTGTGGTCGTGAAAATATTTTAAATCTGAAACCAAAGCTGGAAATAGTTGTTCTATATTTCCAACCCTAGTAACAAACTCAGCAGAGAAATCTAATTCATCTTCTATTGCGTCAATCGGTGTTTCAATAGCTGTCTGTCCTTGGACCACACTACCTACTGGAATCACCTCATCTATTCTAGACGACACAAGATTTTTTAGAAACTCTCTACTTCTTGCCATGATGTATTATTTAAATAGTTTTGGAAAACTTACCTTGTTATCCTTTATAAAACTTTTAATTGCTTTAGCATTTGATACCTCTTTATAAGAGACATCATCAAAGTTTTTTTTCAGCCAAGCTGATGCTTCAGCCATTGTAGTAACTTCATCTACAATTTTCATCGTATCTTCTTTTTGTTCCGTGTCATTAGTAAGACTTGAATTGTAATCGTACTCTATAACATTTTTAAATAATACAATTTCAGTTCCAAAATGAGGATGATTTTCTAAAATTTTAATTTCATCAGGATCTGTAGTATGGTATTTTCCACCTATAAACCCATTTTCTCTTTGGTCTATTCCATTAGCAAAATGTATTGTTCTCCTTTGTCCATTTACAGTAATACCCATAGTATGGTCTGTGTATTGAACAGTTTCAAATGTTTTGCCTAATAATTTTCCTTGTTTTTTATTCATAAAATTTAATTTTTAAAAAAGGGAGAGGAAAAACCTCCCCCAATTTATGTTGCTAAACAATAAATATTGTTTATTATGATGCAGATGGACTAACCACAACATGAACCCCATTAGAACCAGAGTATCTGATAGAAGAACACGAAGTCTCTACCATTCTCATAGCATCCTGAGTTCTTCTTGATCCAGCCTTGTTGAGATCTAACTCTTCAACAGACATTGGCTCAAGCTCATGCTTGTAGATATGATCTAAATCAAGGATAAGAGCTTTTTTAGCTAAGCCTAGCTCATCCATAGCTTTAGAGTGTTTAACGTCTAATACACCAAAATCAGAAATCAACCTTCTAACCTGAACACCATGTAAAATAGTATTACCTTCAGACTGTAGATTTCTGTCGTACTTATCAACTTTTGATAGACCAGAAATAAATTCTTTACCACCTAATAATAGTCTAGAATCCGATCCAGCGTTTCCAGCAAATGCATTTTCTAACATATCAATTACATTAGATACAGTAACATTACTTGAAGTATATCCACCAGTTACGTCACCAGTACCAAAACTGAACGATTTAGAGATTTTATTAATCAATCCGTCAGCAGTGTAATGTATGTCAGAACCAACTGTAGTCTTAGCTTTTACACCAGCGATTAATGATCTTTCCATAGAAGACCTCATGTCATAAATGACCTGTCTTACTTTGTCTTGGAAAGAATAACCACTGATTGAATTGTACTTAGACTCAATCACAGATCTTTCAATTTGCGCCATAAAAGTTTGTGCATAATTGAAATCCTGTGCAGGTAAAGAGTAAACGCTTGTAGTTTGAGCGTCTAGCTCAGTCTTAGCATTACCTAACCTATAAGCAACTGGGGTTGAACCCAAAGATGTCATAGTATTACCTACCGTGTTAATAGCCTGGAAAGAAACCTCACCAGTTGTTGTATTAACAGCAGTTACGATACACCTACTTCCTCCTGTAGCTCCTCCGCCTGTAACAGCAGGAACATAAGCAATATCATCTACTGCCCAGAAAGTTTTGTTGTTACCAAATGTTACGTCTTGCGTTAATCCTGAAACAGAATCAGAAGATGTAGCAGTTGCACTTGCACTTCTAAAGGTTACCTCTTCATACTCAACTTTTCTGTTGTATGCAGATTCAGCACCTCTTATATTTCTTAAAATAGTATCTAGAGGAAAGTCGTCAGGCTTTATCTCTGTTACTATCTGAGAAACATCACGTTTGTAGAGAAGATTACCAGTGCCAGCACCAGTTCCACTATCAGCAGCCTCAGTACCATCATTAGTATTAGTACCTTGCACTAAAGCCATACCAACTGCGACTCCTTCTGCTCCAAACCCAAACAAACCATCAATAACCGAAGCTACTTCTGGCATAACCATATACGCAAGAGCCACTAAACTGAGTGACCACTTTGCGATGTTTTTCAAATTTATATTCATAATAAATAAACAGTTTAATTAAAAACTTTCTTCATCCTCACACACCATCAACCGTCTATTTACTTTCTGGGTGTTCTCGGTTTGCTTTTGCCTAAAAAAGCATCTAGCTTTTTAGCTGAATCGTTAGTATACTGCTGTTGTGGCTTCCCTTTTATAGCAGAATTACTTGTAACTCTAGGCATTACATTTGCTTCTTTTCTTTTAATGGTAAAGATTTTTTTATTAGCTCCCATAATCTCTCCTTTTTTCTCGGCTACGGCTATGTCTTTCTCATAGTTCATGCCCTTAAAAAAGATGTCTAGCATCTGGTCGTCTACTTTACCTTGGTTTAGACTTTGCACTACGGTATCTATTTTATTAAAAAACTCAGACCTTGTGTTGTTGTCAAACCCTTTTCCTTTTACATAACTGTTTGCAACCTCAGCAGATGACTTTTTGTTTTGTTCTAAAACTTGAAGTCTGTTTTTTTCTTGCTCCTGTTGTTGCTTTCTTAGTATTTTCTGCTCTACCCACTGCTCGTAATTATCATCACCAGGCACGGGCTTAGAACCTTCAATATCTAAGTGTGTTGTTATGGCAGTCATAAAATCAGTCTTGTTGTTCATCATGTCTTTTAGGACATCTGAAAGCTCTGGATTACCTTTTATAATCTCACCAAGCTGATTGGTTACGTTCTGCTCATTCTCAAGATGTTTCATGAGTAAACCCTCAGCCTCATCTTTTGAATCAATCTTTTCGTTAGGATATAAATTAAGAAGTGTCTCAGCGTACTGTGGAATACCTATTTCCTCTACCTTTTCCTCTTCTTTGTTATCCTGTACTGTTTCTTCTTCTTTACCTTCTACTGTTACCTCGTATCCGTTGTCTTCAAGAAATTTTACCTCATCGTCTGAGAGTTCTTCTTTCTTTTGTAGTTCTTGGACCCGTGATTCAACGTCTACTTCCTCAGTAGCCTCTTCTTTGTTATCAGTATCTTCAGAAACACTTTCTTCTTCTTTAGCAACCTCTTCTGTTTCTACAACTTCTGTTTCTACTGCATTTTCCTCAACTTCTGGTTGAGTGTTTTCTACGTTTTCTTCTGTCGTAGACTCAGCTTCTTGTCCCCTAGCAACATCTAGTAACTGATCGTATGTGTTACCCTTGCCAGTAGGTACAGTTCTAGGCGTTTCCTTAGAATCTGTATTTGTATTATTTACTTTACTCATATATAAAAAAAGCCTCGTAGATTAGACCACAAGGCTCATTAACTAACTAAACTATATTGCGTAGAGTACGCAAATACTTTTAATACCATAAAATTAATAATAATTATGCATATTCTATGGATAATATAATATTTTTTTATAACCTATTCATCAAATGGGTAATCCCTACCATTTATTATATCGTAGATTCCTGTATCGTCTTCAGACCTTTCTAGGTAGAGGCGTGTCACCTTTCCACTGATTAAATCTTGTACGGCATCCATGAGTTTGTACAATGCTTTTTGGGATAATTGTTTGTCTTTTTCTGTTGTTTTATGGTTTAGTAATGACATTCCTGAGCGTATTTTGCATTTAGCAAGGTGAATGGTTTTTCTGTCGTAGTGATAGGTTTGTTTTATGTAATCTAATGTGTCGATACACTTTTCTACAAGATCTTTATATTCTTGAAGGTGTGTCTTTGTTGGCATAAATTATATAATTGATTATATTTATGCACAGAAATATAACAAATTATACATATGATTCATAAGATTTTAGAGGAAAATGACAAAAGACTCAAAAAATTGAATCAAGAATACAACCCCTACACAGGCGCAGGAAGTTCAATTCCAAGAAAAAAATTCAGATTATACAACAAGAAAGGTAAGCCTTTTTACATACCAAAGTCTATGAACATTTACGATGGGTATAAGTCTTTTGAAGACTACTGTGATGATAACAATTTAGTTACAGACAAGGTTCTGCATCAGTTTGTTGTGTATAGAATCATACATGATTTTGAATTTTTCTGTGTGATGTGCGTAAAAATAAAAGATAAGGAGTCGGAAAAAATCATACCCTTTGTTTTAAGAAAAGCACAGTCAAAACTTTTAGTAGCCCTTGAATCGCAAAGGGTTAATGAAAAACCCATACGGGTAATCCTTACCAAAGCAAGGCAATGGGGAGGATCTACTCTGATTCAGATATACATGGCATGGCTACAGCTTATGCATAAGAAGAATTGGAACAGTGTGATAGCTGGTGATGTAGAAGCTCAAGCCATTAACGTAAGGAGCATGTACACAAGACTTATAGAGAACATACCAAAAGAAATCGCTAAGTACAGCCTCGCTAATTACGAAAACTCACAAAAAAACAAATGGATACCAGAAAGGGGTTGCGTGATAAGAATAGGCTCTGCTCAGAAACCAGACACGATTAGATCATCTGATATTGCTATGGCACACCTCACAGAAGTAGGTCTATGGAAAACAACACAAGGTAAATCTCCAGACGATATGGTCCAGTCGATACTTGGTACCATTCCTTCTATACCCTACTCTTTATTTATTATGGAATCTACAGCTAAAGGCGTAGGTAATTACTTTCATTCTACATGGTTAAAAGCAAAGAGAGGCGAAAATAACATGAAAGCCGTTTTTGTTTCATGGTTTGAGATAGAACTTTACCAAAAGCCCTTTAAAAGCAAGAACAAAAAAATTAAGTTTTACGAATCTCTCAACTCCTATGAAAAAACACTATGGAAGAAAGGAGCATCTCTTGAGGGAATACACTGGTACAGAGAGAAGTACAGCGAGTTTGGGGAAGACCTATGGCGTATGCAGAGTGAGTTTCCTAGTAACGACAGAGAAGCGTTCCAGTCTACTGGAAGAAAAGCTTTCTCTCCTGCTTATATAATAAACCTTAGAGAGCTTTTAAGAGAACCACAGCTTGTGGGTGATGTCTTTCCTCAAGTGGGAGGTAAAGAGTGTTTAGAAGACCTCTCGATACTTGAAACAAAAAAAGGTAATCTGAAGATATGGAGGTTTCCAGAAGATCCTCCAACAGAAAATATGAAGAACAGATACTGTGCATTTGTAGATATTGGAGGAAGAACAGAAAAGGCAGATTACTCGGCTATCACTGTAATTGATAGGTACGATATGATGAACGGAGGAATACCAGTAAGGGCATGCTCATGGAGAGGTCATTTGGATCAAGATCTGTTTGCATGGAAAGCTGTTCAGATAGCAAAAGCCTATAACAATGCACTCCTTGCGGTAGAGGTAAACTCACTTCAAACAAAAGGCATGGGAGCTGAGGGCAATCATTACCTAACAATTCTAGATGAAATATCCGAACACTACGATAATTTATTTACCAGAACCTCCATTGATCAGATCAGGGAAGGTCAACCAAAAAGATATGGATTTCACACAAACAAGGCATCTAAGACAATGATGATAGACAACTTCAATAAGTTGCTCCGTGAGAGGGGCTACGAAGAATACGATGAGAGAGTGTACTACGAAGCTGATTACTATGAATTAAAAGCAGACGGCAGCATGGGTGCGGTTGATGGGCAGAACGATGACATGCTCATAACAACTATGGGTGCTTTGTGGCTCGCTACGAGTTATATGGACCCATGTGTGGAAGTGGACGTGGAAAGTCATCATAGGTATATTAACAGAAGGTCATCCTTCGTAGAAATTTAAAAATTATGGCATACAGAGTAAATTGGTTTTATAACGCAAAAAAGAAAAATAAGTACAACGCAAAAAGAACGGAGTGGAACGGGCATAAGTACGATTCAAAAAAAGAGGCGGAGTACGCAATGTATTTAGAAGACAAAAAGCGTGCTGGAGAGATAAAGGATTGGGAACCACATCCTAATTTAAAAATATACGCACCTACTGGTGAGTGGCTGTTTAATTACAAGATAGATTTTCTTGTGAAACACCACGATGGTGAAGATGAATACATAGAAGTTAAATCAGCCATAACAGCTAAACAATATGCTTTTACATTAAAATGGAGAGTGACAAATGCCATGATGAAGTACAATTACCCAGACGCTATATTAACATTAGTAAAGTGAAAAAGACTTTTTACAAGTATTTAAAATCACACGAATGTGCTACCATTAAAATATGCAGAGACAATGAAACCCTTATGCTTAAAAATAAATGGACAGACGTAAAGCATAAATGGTGGAACGGTGAGGAAAATATAAAACTTTCTAGAGTTGATTTAATGGCCTATAAAAAGTATGAAGAAGAATTATAATTTAAAAATATTTTTCACATTTTTAATAATTTGTAGTTCAGGTTTTTTCTTTTGATTATCCATAATAAACTTACCAAATTCATCATGATTTTCACGTGCTGTTTTCACGGCTGATATGACTTTTTTTAAGGATTTGGTATTTGTCAAAATTATATCTGTTATCCCTGGGTAATCTGAATGCGCAGAAACAAAATATAAATTATGTGAAGTCTTATAGTGTTTTTTCAAGGGTTTTGATGCATGAGCCGTAAGCACTATACAGTCATTGGTATCACAATTAATTAAATTCTCAAATGGATTTATATTGAACGGTAGTTCAACTCTTTTCTCATACACCATTTTTGATTTAAATTTTCCTGCTTGTATAAAATTTAATTTATTAAGTGTGTGTTTTGTTATATCTGGTTTGACTTTAAAATACTTCATATTACTTAATTATTACATTGCATCAAATGGTCTATCATTTTATTTTTTCTATTAATTTCTTTTTGAAGATTATTTTTTTCTTTACTTAGCTCATTAAATCTTTCTTCTAAGAAATCTCTAGAGGTATACATAGAAGCCTCACCTGTTAAGAACCAGTGAGCATTCAGATCAAAGTAGATGATCATATTAATAATCCAAACTACAGATGGTATAGCATTACCATTTTCAATTTGATATATACTCTGCTGTGTAGTATTAACAATAACAGCCATTTCTTTTTGTGTCAATCCTATGCTATTTCTAAACTTTTTAAACCTTTTTGAATAAGACTTAATATTTGGCACTATTACCTTGTGATTGTAATCACCTAATTCTAATTCGTTCTTATCATTTAAATTAATATTTTCAAGCTCTTTAGAGTATAATTTTAAAGCTTTTTTAAGACCCACTTCTCTGGGTGAATTGTAGTAGATATTTTCATTTCTAATTTCATCTATGGTGTATGGTTTACTTAAATTAGAAATGTTTTTATTTGGCATTTTATTCATATTTATTATTTAACACTTACAATATAACAATAAAAATATATAATAATTGATATTTATATAAAAAAATTAAGAAAATTATAAGGTATATATAAGATATATCTTAGGTATAAATAAGTTAATCTATAAAATCATAATAGAAATTCTTATTTTCACTATAGTTTACACTATAATCGAAACACGTTAAGACATTGTCTGTGACCCAATACCTTACAAATAATCTATTAATTGGTCTAATTTCTTCTCGCATTTTCTTTGTATTTTTATGAAATGAGGGTTGTCTAACTCTTTAATGTTTTCCATTATGTCCATAAGCGTTTGAATTTTTTCACTGATACATATCTGCTCAAATCTTTCAAACTGCTTGTTGTTAATAAGGTTTTGTAATTCGTTTTCTAACTCTTCTCTTTGTTCTTTATTTAATCTTGGCATATCTAAAATTTATCTCCTATAAGCTCGTCTATATATTCTTGTATTTCAGATAGCTTACCGTCTAGCTTCATCATGATATTAGGTATCCACCTTGTTATTTCTTTGCCGTTTTGGTATAAGACAACAGTTGGAACTGCCATAACCTCATACTTTGTTAGTAAAGACATGTCTGTGTCCATGCTAACCCTGTATTTTTTACAATTCATTAATTTTTTAACTTGTACAGCATTTGCATCGTTCCATGAGGCGTAAAACTCTACAACCACAATACCTTGCGCCGTTTTTTTTTCAAAGTCATCGTCGTGTAAAAAAGCTTGAGAAAACGTTACAAATGGAAAAGACAACATTAAGATTAACCACATCCATTTAACTTTATTTGCCCAGTACGCTGCGCTCATTTTTCCTTTTGCTATATTTTTTCTATGCCTTGCCTTAAATGATTTTCTTCTTGCTTTATCCTTGGCAGATTGTGGGTTTTTACCTGCACCACTTACACCTTGTTGACCAAACCTAATTGTTTTTACTTTGTCACCTACTTTTGCTACAACAACATGTGATTTTTTTGGATGACCAGGAGTTCTCTTAGGTTTATTGTATCCACTGACACCAAGCCTAGTCAATCTTGAATCTTTCTTCTTCATGCGTTTCTGACTTTTCTTGCCGTACTCTTGCTGTACTTAGCTCGTTGTTTTCCTGATTTGCTTGCTGCTCTTTTTTTTCTATTTGTTGCTGCTTTTTGTGCAGATGTCATATTTTTTCTAACCTTTTCTGGTAAGTACCTTCCTCTTTTAGCTCTTGGTTTTTTTTCATCTCCTTTAGAGACATATCCCCATTTTTGTTTGGACCATTTCGATAATCTGTTTCCAGATGATTTTTTACCTTTATATCCACCACCAGCTTTTTTATAACGTGCAGTAGCTATCTGAGCTTTTCTTGCACTCCACTGCCCAGATCTACCTCCTTTCGTACCCGATTTGACATTAGAAACTATTCTTTTCCAAAGCTTAGGTTTTGTTTTTACAGCAACTTTACTCATATCCTTTCAATTAATCCTATTATAAAAAAAAGCATAAACAAAACAAATGAGAAATACATTCCCAGTTCTTCATTAGACTTAGATTTAAAAAAAATTTTTACCTTATTCATCTGTCTTTCTTTTTTGCTAATTCTACTTTTATTTCATCAATTTCATCTTCAATCTCATCAACCTTACTAATGAGTTGTTGTAAGGTCATTCTCGACATTTCATCTTTCATTTTAAACTCGCTTCTAGTTGGAGGATAGGTATTGATAGCTTGTGGATCTCCTGCGTCGATCGTATACTGTCCAGATCCTATTTTAGGTAGTTTTTTTGCTTCTTCAATGTCTTCTTGTATTTGCATGTAAAACATTACAACCATAACTATTCCAGCAATTAATCCACCAATTGTTTTGAGGCTTAATGAAAAATCGCTTTTACCATCGCCGTCATAATCTACACCTATCTTGGTATCCTCAGAAATTTCTCTTACTTCTTTATTCATTAAAAATCATCTTTTGTAAACTGCCAAAACATCAATAAAAAAAACAAAGCCATAAATAATAACATAGGTACTTCCCAGAAGTATAAAGGGTCTTCCAAAAACTTATTTATTACTTGATTTATTGCTTCAAATGTTTCCACTTTATTTAAAATTATAATTCACTCCAACCTGTGCATTGTATATCTTCTTGTCCCATAACTTTGAATACTCTGCTTCTATATAAAAACCAAATTGTTTTTTCTTTCCTATGTATATACCCGTCAAAAGACCTACTTGATAATCAATCCATTTATCCTCAACAAAAGAAACATATGAAAAATCTTCGTCTCCATGCAGAAGTTTGTTTATAGGCATAACGCTTATCCAATTATGTAAATAAAATTTATCGGAGTAATGATACACGTCGTATCCAACGATAGCTGACACGTAACCAAAAGATTTAAATTTTGATAGTTTCTCTCTGTTGTATCTGTTTACCAGCCTTTTATAAACATGTTTTCTAAAGTCTAGATCAGAATCTGCTACCCTTACGCCAGTAGTATCTGTCCAGTACCAATCGATCGATTTTTCTGGATCTCCTATAATATAGTAACCATGGTCCTTATAACCGTAATCATTAGCTAAGTCCCACCAATTGACGGTGTCTGGTTCTAAATATTCCTCTATAGGGTTATAACCAAAAACTTTTTCCGAATTTCTGTAAACAGCTCCAGCTGATATATTAACTTTTGATCCAATAGGAAACCTAAACCTAACATCTGCTGCGGTATACTTTAGATTTATAGCTCCCTCGTTTCTTTGTTCAGCCTTGACGATAAATCTCTTTCCTAAGTACCTCACAAAATACCTTTGGTTTTTATACTCATCTCCTCTGTTTTTGATCCAATCGTTTTGGAAGAGATATTCCCAGCCCTTTACAGCACCTATATTTGAGGTTAGAGAGACGTTCTGCTCACTTCCATCATAATACCTATTCGCTCTGTTTTCGTAGTCGAAACGGGCTATTTTTCTTATACCAATAGAGTACCTGTAATCGTACTTTGGCTCAATGGTAATGTCCCTTACTTCACCTTCTTGCGTGACAAAAAACTCTTTATTATCTGACTGTAAAGGCATGCTGATATTACCAGAGGTATAGACAGTAGAATACTTAAACAGATTCTTTAAAAACTGTGCATTAGCGTTTTTGGTAACGCTTAACATAATAACTATAAATATTAATCTAATCATTTCTACAAACTTCACACTCTTCAATATTTTCACATCTGTCCTCACCAAACGATTCGTTTTTACATGTGTATTGATCTGCCATTTCACAATCGCATATCTCTAACATATCGTCGCAAGTACACCTTATGAGTCTCACTTCTAATACTTTTTCTTTTTTCCTTTTTTTCCTTTTTTCTTCTTTGTCTTACTGTAAGACTTAGAAGACTTCTTTTTTCCGTATCCGTACATTACTTATGTTTTTTTTGAATTTTAAACTTTGCGTATAGACTTGCTCCTTTGTGTTTAACAAAAGGTTTTGGTCCATGCTTCATTAATTTTATTATATCACCCTTCTTCTTCATCCAATGATAACCTTTAGGTGCTTTTATTTTTTTACTTACCATTTCCTTTAAATTTTTCAACACCAGCAATCCCTAGAGATCCTAGTGTTACCCAAACAAAACTGTTATACACCACTTCATTGATTACAAGGTCTTTACCAAAAAAACCAGTAGCCAAATCAAATACTGCAAACACAACCATTATCATAAATGAGCAGAATCCTATTATGGATTTCTCATTGTATACATTCTCATCTTTAAATATGCTCCACATAACCTTTCTTCTTTTAATTAACGCCCTTGACCACGGTACTTTTTCTTGTAGTGACGAGAAGTCATATGATTACTCGTCTTACTCTTAGCGTGTACGCCTGGTCTTCGAACTCTCTTTTTTTCTCGGTAAACGGTTAATACCTTTCGTGCCACGACTAGGCACTCTTTTTAATCTTCTCTATAGACCTACCAACAAAGTAAGATCCGTACACAGAGAGTAGAAGAGTTTGGTATATCGGTTTGTATCCATCCGATATAGAAAAATCACCTATGTTACCATCAAAAAAACTCATTATCACAAACACTCCAGTGAGAAAGATTAAGGTTATTGGTCTTATGTTAGCAGATAACCACCCAGCTTTTGAATCAGCCACCCATCTTTCTGTCACTTCAGCTTGCGCTTTTTGTTCAGCATCAATTACAATTTCTTTCATGGATTTTTCGAAATCCATTTTTTCTTCTTTTGTGGTAATAAACTTATCGGCGACATTAGATATCTTCTCTATCACACTGCCTCCTGCATTACCTAATATTTTAGCAATCAGTTTACTCATTTCTTTTTATAGCCAACATTAAGTTTTTTCATTTTGCTTTTCTTCATTTTTCTAAGCATCATGAAATCTTGTTTGTCAAGCTTATTGTTTTTATTCAAGTCTAATTTTTTTTGTTTTTTACTTAGTGCCATATCAATTGTTTTTACTTTTTACTTCCCCACTGGTTACTGGATTAGACGCAACTGGATTGTTTCCTCCACCAGTAGTTTTTCCTGTGTAACCACTACCTCTACTGTAATTATTTATAGTAGAAATTTTTTGATTGTTATTGTATATTCTTCCATAATACCCGTAAGGATCTCCGTAGTAACTGAATCTTTTTTGATACCTTAAATCGTACCTTCTATCGTTATATGGAACATAATATTTATTATCATCAAACCTCACAAAATCATAACCAACAACATGATACATCTCTTGTGGTTTTATTTGATTAAGTCTTATCTTGACGGTATCTCCTTTGTTAGTGAGTGCAAGTACGTGTGTCACATACACGCTATCGGATTTATACAACAACTCCGTGCATCCACTACACATGCCCAAAAATATTATTGATAAAAGTATCAATAACGTTATCACCCTTCCTCTGTCTCTTTGTTTCTCTGTCATTACTTAGCTCCTCCCATCGCCTGTCCTAACATCTGCATAGCTTCTTGCGAAGGTGGTTGTCCGCCTTGCATCGTCTGTTGCAGAGTGTCTTGCTTTTGTTTTATCTGTTCTAATAATTTATCTGCGAATGGCATACTCGTGTTCTCTAGGAACATATTGATGTCGATTAGACCTCCTTGTAAGAACTGGAAGAGGTAGTCGTCGATCATCTGTCTGAATACTGGGGCGTTAGCTGATTTTGCAATTACAATATCAAATTTACAGTCTTGGACTTGCGTAGGATCGTACATGTAGGCTTCTTGATCGTAATCTTTTCCGCTTACGTTAACATACCTTGGCGCATCGTAGAACTGTTTTATATTTTGTACCATTTTAAAATCTCTTTTTCTTCTTACAGCAAAGAAGAATTCAAAAAAGTCACGGCTTGAAATAGTAGCGTTTGTGGTCATTTGTTGGTATAATGATGCTGGAGTACCAGACCCTGGAGTTTGTCCTTGTATGGCTTCGGTAACACCAGATATCTCCTTAATTAACTGCATCTGTAGACCCAGTAATTGATTGCCTGTGGTAGTAGAAGAATTTGCTACAACCTGTTGAGGGGCTACACCACTCTTCCCTTTGTATACTATAATACCATTAGCTTTGACCCACTGATCTGCAAAATCTTGTGGTGTCAGCCCATCGGGAATACTCTCTTCTGGAATCATAAGTACACCCTTCGCTGATGCCCCCAACATAAAATCCATAAGTGATATAATTCTGTTTATGTGTCTTTGTTGATCGATGATATCCTCAACGAATCCAAAGACTTCACTATCCACCATAGGATATAATCCCATTGTGTATGGGAATTGTTGGTGTTCAAACGGTGTGTTTCCACTTGCAAGAAGGTCACCGTATGGTGATATGAAGTAGTATTTCCATACTTCTTCTTTTCTTACCTCGTACTGAATTAATGGTATAAGCTCTAAGTCTACTCCTTGTGCTTGAGCCTCTTCTATTCTTTTAACATTTTCTTGTTCAATAACTGATATAGCGACGTCCACAATATCGATAGGGTGTTGGTAGTATTCACCAGTAAGTAAGTCATGACACATAACTCTATCTTCCATCTCCGTTCTCCACACCTCAAACAGCCTCACCTGATCCAACGTCTCTGAAACATAGAATGATGTATTGTCAACATTATCGCTATCAAAGTCTCCTGTATAGTCGGCTCTGTTATAGTCATCGTTGGCATAAATCATCTTTATCTTTTCTTCATCCCCAGGGTTTTTAGCAAATGCCTTGATTACTTGCTCCAACGTGGTATCTATTATTTCTCCTATAAACCTCACATCTTTCAATCTGACATCGCTTACATCAGTGTTAAAAAAAAGTCTGGACGGGTTGACCATCTCCACGCTTACATCCTCCATATCCTTCTCTCTGAAGTAGTCAAATCCAGTCTTCCATATGACAGATCCACTGAGCAGGAATTCCTCAAAAGCTCTAGCATCTAATTCTGTCAATTCGTTTGTGTCGTAGCAATACTGAAGTGCATTAGTCATCATCTCTGTGTTCTTAGCATCCTCTCTTTTTCTCGCTCTGACCATAGGCTTGTAGTCGTTCATACGGTACTGACCTATTAAATTCTTTACTAATTGTCTTACTTGATTATTCACAAGTGGCTGTCTTCCAGATCGTAAGATCAATTCTTCTTCTGATACGCTTGAACCTTCGTTATCTGGATCGTCCACAAGGTCAGAGTATTGTCTTCCTCTGTAATATTCCCTGTTTCTTTCTCTTCTGTCTCTAAAGTTCTGAAGATTTGTCCAGTACGTATTAGCATCCTCGAGGATTTGTTTCATGTCTTCAGTGACATCCGTATCGTCGATGACGTTCATCTCTCCTGCATCCTCAAACATCTTGAGGGTTTCAAGGTTTATTTCCGTATAATCTGTTTTCTTATCTGCCATAAATAAAAAAAGCCTATGACTTATCGTGCCATAGGCTTATTGTATAAAAATTCTTCGTATGTAAATCGAGCTTACTCTTGTATAAAGCTCATTATGTCGTCAAGAGTACGTAACTCTTTAACATTAACAAATTTATTAAATTTTTTGTATAGTTGGTTGATTTTTTTCTGTATTTGTTCCTCTTTCACAGCATTTTCATTAGCTATATGTCTTTCTTTAATGTCTCTTAGGTTTTTTATTTGCTTATCGTAACTTTTTAAGACGTTTTCTAAACGTAATAATTCTTTGTTTTCTGGATCTTGTATAAAATCCTTATACTCCTCTCTAGTGGCTGATCCGTCTTTAAGGTTGTTTATGTATTTCTTTTTCTTTCCAACTACATCGTCAATTTTTTCTTTGTATTTGTAGTAGTCTTCACTTGCAGAAAATGGAGATACTTCAGTAATAAACCTTCTAACAAAAGGAAGTTTACGTAGTGGACCTACGTTATAATCACCAATCACTAAGTCTCCCTCTTTCTTAGGGGTTTCAATTCCCATAATTTCTTTTCCGTTATGAATAGCAAGAAGTTGAGTGTTGATTACTAATGATGCAACGCCTCCAAAGTAAGATGTAAGTAGAAACTCAGGTATCTCTGGATTGATTTCAATTACTCCATCCTCTACGCTCGTTCCTCCACTGGCATTATGTAGATAGTCTGTAACGGCTTTTATCGCAGGATTAACGCTGTTAAAATGCCTCAGTGATGAAGGTGTTTTCGTTTTAGCATATGGACTGTCTTCTCTATATATCGGAGATCCAGCGAAGTTTCTGTTTTGAAATAAATCTACAAATGGAGTGATAACTGTTGGTGCAACATATCTCATAAACCCTAAATCATCTCTTCCTTCGTTTGATACTGGACCAAGAGGTGAGAAGGATTCTACTCCAGTAAATATGGTATTTAGAAACGCCTCTGATGGAGACTCTACTCCAAGAATTGCTCTAGTCATATGATCTGGAGATGCCATAAATACGTTATGTCCATATGGAAGAGGTATGGTGATAAACCTATCTCTTGTATTCATTTTTTTCAGATCCTCTTCTGACTTAAATAATACTAATGGATTAGGTAATATGAGGTTGTGTGTTCTTGTGTACTCTGGCAGGAGATCATAGTAGTATTTATCTTGCTCCTCATCTTCTCCAGTAATAATTCTTGATAACATCTGAGTTATTAGACCAATCATTGGTAGAGCAAGGAAATAGCTTGCCGCTGTTTGATAACGAGTCTTTTTATTTGCAAGTGGTCTTGCTAACCTCTCTACACCCTGCATACCAGCATTATAGAATAAAAACAAAGTATTTAAAGTGTTACCAATGTATCCTTTTCTGTTAAAGTTTACAGTCAGATCTTTAGCGTAAATACTTGCTTTATCTAATGACAATCCTAAACCTCCATCTTTCTTTCCTTTTACCAGTTTTTTAAATGCTGCAAATCTTACGGTATTTTCTAATACAGTGTTGATTGTATCCATTACCCTCAATGGCTTTTGAATTATTTTTTTAAATGATGTTTTATCAGCAGACTCTAATGATTTAGCATAATTATCTATCTCTTGTTTTATCTCATCTACAGTTTTTAGCTGTGACCATCCAGTCTTACTTCCGTTTTCAATAAACTGAGCTAGGAACGTACCCTCGTCTCCTTTAGGTAGAGTTTGGTTTTTAGATCCGTAGTATTGTTTTAATGTTTTAAATGATTGACCTACTTCAGAGAGTATTTCATTTGCAACTTTACCACCAAAGTCGTTTCTGATATTTATGTAACCAGAGGTGATATCACGTATAAAGTTTATAGGAATAAATTCTGGTGAATACTGCGTAAATGTTTTTCTCATAACTTGAGATACAGCATCAGCTCCAGACCATAGAAATCCTGTAAAACCCTTAAAACCTGTAAAACCTTTAACAAGTCTTTTACCAGGCTCTCCGATAAAGGTTATGACTTTTTTTCTTCCTTCCTCAAATACGGTCATGTCTGCCTCATTACCTTCAAATCTACGTATTGCTTTTGCCTCTGCATCTTGGAATGGATCTAGTGCATACTTGAAGTCACCAGTAGGCTTGATATCCGTCTCCTGTATTTTATTGTCTCCCATCTCAAAATACATGTTTTTAATCTCGTATAGATTTGGATTTGGAAACTGACGTACAAAATTTAGTAACGCTTTCTTTGTGTTATTTTTTTCTCCTTGTATGATTGTGCTTTGTGCCATGATGTACATGTATGCTAGAGGATCATCAGCCTTAAATCCTCCTCTACCCTTTGCCTTCATGTTGACATAGGAAAAAGCTGTGTTATCAAACTCAGACTTTTCAAAACCTCTAAGGGGAACATAGAAGTCAAACATAGCGGTTTTACTCTTCCCTTTTCTTGGCATAAACTTATTGAAGTTCTGCTTAGTCATAAGACCGTAGTTATATGCCTGTGTTACATTAAACCTTGTGATCTCTTTGATCATGTTGATGAGTTTGTTTCTGTCTCTAGCACTAATCTTGGTTTCTCCGTTTTTAATGTATCTTTCTTGCTCTATAATGCTGATACCAGGATCTACATACTTTCTCCTCTCTCTAGCGTGTAATCCGTACACGAAATCTGAAATTTCTTGATATTCTACTCTGCCTTGTTTTGTAATCAATCCTATGTGTTTCATCATAGGATCAAAATATGTCTTGTGAAATCTTTCTGTTTTTACTTGTACTTTACCTTTAGATAAATTTTCTTTTACGTAAGCGTTGCTGTCGTCAGCGACCTTATATCCTTTTGATTCTACGTACTCTTGTATCCTTTTGAGGTATATCATCTTATCTTGCATGAAATATCGCATATATTCTTGATTTATGATAAATGAGTTATCATCAAATCCTTGAGGTAAGTTTTGACTATAACGCAATCCCATATCACCTCTAGACTGTTCTTTGAGTTTTGGTGATATGATGAGTAATCCATACTCTTTACCACTCAGTTTTATTTTATCTACAATAGCATTGAAATCGTACTTTGTTTTTATTTTGTTAAGCATCTGTTTGTTTTCGTATGCTATAGCAAATATGTCTTCGTAGTTAGACTTTTTTATAAGTTCTTTGATTGCTACCTCTTCGTCTCCTTTTATCTGATTTACTCTTACTATATCGTATTCGCCATTATTGATAAATTTAGCTTTGATTTCAGCGGCTATAGGATATCTTGTAAATGACTGAAAATAATTAAAACCATTTTCTCCATTTTTTATGTTGCCGTTAAAATCTGTAGTGACAATGATTTCTTTTACTTTAGAATCTTTATTGAGATCTATTGTTTTATACTTACTATTAGCTATGATATCTATTACATTATTTTTCTGAAGGATTCTGTTTTTATCCATCATCTGATTATAGATACCCATCCACTTGAGATCTTGTACTGTAAGGTCTGTATTTCCAAACAGTTTGTTCAGCCATGTTCTAGCTGTAAGGTTATCTTCTGGATGTTTTTTCAGATACATTATCATCTCACTATGTAAGTTGTTTTGATAATCTTCTGAGTAGTTTAGATTTCGAGATTGACGTATCTCAGTTTCTTGTATGTTATCTAAAGGCTTTTGGTCAACATTTAAGTTGCTTATAAATTGATTGAGGTTGTTCCCAAGTTTTCCTTGGTTACGTTTTTGAATCCCATACTCTTCAAGAATTTGTCCGTATTCATTTTCTTGGATGAATTGGCTTTCGACTTCTTTATACTGACCTTTTTTGACATTATTTTTTTGTTCTTTAATAAAATTTTGGATGTTAGAATCAACTTCTAACCCTACTCCAAAGATACTAAATTTATTAAGATTTACGTCAAATTTTCCATCGATAATGCCGTTTTTCTTAGCACTATCCATGAATTTATCTATATCTACACCCTTATTTAAAAATAATTCAAAATCTCTGTTTGCCCCTCCTTCTTTTGCCTCTGAAACTATTACTTTTTTCTTTAGATCTTTAAATGTTGCCATTGCAACAGCAAATGCTTTGATGTCTTCTTTAGTGCCTTTTACATCTACAGTATTAGAAAATAAAAGGTCTTGATTATCTACTTCTATGTTATTGGTAACATTCGATACTTTAAGACCAAATAATGCACTTGTATCTACTATTGACTTTCTGTATGAATTGAAATCTCTCTTATTGATGATGTCAGCTACATCACTAGCTTTTACGTCTTCACCTTTTACAACATCTTTTATGTACTGATCAAAATATCTTATAGGAGCTACCGATATCTTCTGTGTGACAAACGGATCTTCTGATGGTCCTCTATTTGTTTTTTTATACACATTAAATTTATCTATAAGTTTACCACTTCTTCTTAGGTAATAGTTAGGATTTGTTGAGTCTTTAGGTATTGCCTCTATATTACCTTCTTTGTCTAGTTTACTGTAGACATCGGCAAAGTTTTGGAACTGATTAAGTACGCCCATAGCCTCACCACCTATAGCATATGGATATGATGGATGTTCTGCTTCTTTAGGTAATACATTTACAGTATATCCCATGTCCTCATACTTATTAAAAAAACTTTTTCCTTTAGAATTATATTCTGACTGATTTACATAAATAGAATTAAAGTCTGGTTTTGATACTGATACTATATCGCCACCTTGAGCATTAGAAAACATAGGATCAGCTAAAGAACCTATAACCCCATCTTTAGTTGGAAATCCATATTTAGTTTGCATAATGTTTACAGAAGGTGTTCCTACCGTTTTAGGAAATATCTTATCTGCAATAAGCTGAAACTTATCGAATGGCATATTCATTATAGCATCACCAAATTGTCCTATTGTATTTATTTTTGCCAAATCATCTAACGTCTTATCTATTTTCTCTAAACCTCTTGCTCTGTTAATAAAATCATCTCTGAATTCAATGAAATCTATACCACTATCCATGACTTTTTGTGTAAAACCACCTTCACCAAACATGGCTTTTCTAAAGTCTAGATTAGCTACTAGATTGTTACCAGTACCAGTCAATACGTATGTTAGATAATCTACCTTTTTGTTTTTAAGTTGTTCTATAGTTGATACTAGCTTACCAATATCAGTAAATGATGCTACTACATTGTTTTTGGTATTTTCCTTTAGGAATAAATTATTTGGTCCACCTTTTAGCCCTTTCATATCTGTACTGAAATCAAATACAGGATTGTATATTGATGCATCACCAGTTGTTAAAACATCGTATAATACAGGCTCAACGACTTTACCTTTAAGTATTGCCTCAAAGTCATCTTGATTTAACTTCTTAACTGTTCTGTCAAGCTCTGGTCTATACTTTCCATTGTCAATATCATCACCCCTCTTTAGGTTTCTTGATTCTCTTATCTTATTTAAGATTTCTTGATTTGGAGTATTGTATTTACTTGATAGAGAATACTTAATTATGTTTTTATTAAACAAGCTACCATCCTTTTCTATGTACTGAGTAGCTGAGTTTATGATTCTTTTTATGTCGTTATTGTTGATAGTAAACTCTTTGCCTGTGAGACTAGATATTGCGTTCTTAAATGATCCAGCAAGGTTGTTAGCACTCTTACTAAATTTAGGATCTTCTATTTTATGTGCAATATATTCCTCTGCTATCTCTCTAGTTTCTCCAAGAGACATGGGTTTTCCGTCTGGTCTGTTAGCCTCTAGGTAATTTATGTTAGGATCAAACTCTAGGTTAGGGTTATACCTTGTATGTATGTAATTGAACGCTATGTTGTTAGATAATTTATCGTTATTCTTTAACATGATGTCGTTATATACTCCATCCATAAGTCCATCAAAGTCTTTTGTAGACAACAATCCTTTTAATCCTTGATGACCTACTGCCTCGTGGTATAATTTTCTTTCTATGACAGAATTTGGTAGACCTAGAAACTGATTTGCGAAGAATACTATCTGATCTGTGTCGGGATCATAGAATGCGTTGGTATTTGCATACTCTAGCGTGTTATTTACTGCGTTATTAGGAATAAAATCAGCAAATGACTGATATACTTTCACTTTTGGAGCCTTTCTCCATGTTCCTGTCAGTCTTTTTATTACTGCCTCTACTCTTCTGACGTTTCCTTTGATGTATGGATCAATTTGTCTAGTGTATTCCATACCCGAGTCAGCTATAGGATCATAGAATGGTATTCTATCAAGAAAATCCTTAGACATTTTGATGTCTCCTTTCTTAGTTATTGTCCCCTTGATAGGTTTTTTCTTGATTACTCTCTTTGGTTTTGTCTCACGAGACTTAGATTTTGTCTCACGAGCTTTTGGTTTAGCTTTTTTTACTGGTTTCTTAGGTTGTTTTTTTGTCTCACCCTTTTTTTTCTGTCTCTCTTGAATGAGTTTATTAACTAATCTATCATACTCTTTTTTAAATGCATCAGCTTGTTCCTTACCTTGATTGGTTTCTATAGCCTTCAACACATCGTCTGCCGCTGGGCTAAAGATCTTCTCTTTACCCTGTACCTCTTTAGCTTTATCCTTTACTGCTTTGAAAGGATCTACCTTCTTTCCTTTAGGCTTTGCCTTGATAACAAATTTATTTTTAGCCATAAGATCAGATGCATCTGTCTCATTAACCACTTCAAACTCAAGGTTACCATAATTCTTACTTAGGTTCTCTGCTGTTTTTATTGCTGATTCTTCTATTGTAAAAGCCTTACCGATAGTCATCTCAGAAGTCTTATTGTCCATCTGATCTACTTTATATTTGGCTCTACCGATATTGAATGTAGGCAATTCCTTAGATGATTCCGATTCTTTAGCTCCTATAGATCCGTCGTCGTTTATAGGTATGTCGTCTTTTGTTTTCTTAGCTGGATTAATATCTTGTTGTGTTGTTATTATGTCGTTGTATGTTTTTTTATCTATCTGTACATCGTCTCCCGTAACTGTATTTTTAAGACTCACCACTCCTTCGAATGTTCCTATGACATTGTGTTTCTCTCCTTCAAACATTATGCTTTCACCTTTCACAGCGTTAGGTACACCCAGCTCTAGTTTAGCATTTTCTTTCTGTATGTTTTGGTAGAGTTCGTTCATCTGTCCCTCATTCCATGTCTTTATGGTTTGATTTGCATTGTCTATGTTTATAGGTATGACAGGAACGGAGTTACCAAACTCTGAAAATGCGTCTATATCAAACCCATAAACTATTTTTGAGTTGTTCTTATCTTTTCCTGTGATGAGATAGTTTCTGTCTTTTGCTGTTATGACATTGTAACTTCTCTTTCCATCTTTATTGAGAATAGCTCCTTTAGAATCAGCAAACTTCTCTAGCTCTTGAAACGATGCTCTTTCTGTCTCAATCTCTATATTTTTCTTTACTGTGTATATCTCATCGTTTATAACACCTTCGTAATCTTTAGCTTGAAGTATGTTGTCAAATTGTTTGTTTGATACGCTGTATATTTCGCCAATCTCATTTTCATTAACGCTCTTGATAGTACCATCAGCCTCTAATAGATCAAACTTTTGACTGCTTTCTTTTCCACTCTTTCCTACTATCTCTTTTGTTATTCCATCGTGTTGTGTTAGGTATACGTCCCCTTGAGCCTCTCTTCTTCTTTTTGTTGCTAAGTCTTGAGATAAGAATGATAATTTACCAACACCAGCTCCCATTAATACACCAGCTCCATATGACTCGATCATGTTGGCACCAATTTGTGTTAATGTTGATTTATTTTCAAGGAAATAATTGTCAGCTAAGTCTTGAGAAAGAGAAGTCGCTGCTTCTGTCCATCCCTCTCTATTTCCTACGCTAGCATACTTTTTTAACGCACTAGGTTTCTTTTTTATAAAGTCAGCCACTACTCTGCTCGCTACTTTAGGTTCTATCTTATTTCCTTGACTTATAAACTTACCAATAGGTTCTTTTATTTTTGATGTTATAGATTTAGGCAGAAACTTATTTAATGCAATCTTTTCGAAGATAGCCTCTGTTGCACCGTATATTGTTGCTATAGCAAACCTTTCACCTTGATTTTCACTAGGATCTAAACCAGCAGAGATCTTGTCTTTATCGTACTGTCTAAGTCCAGCTCCTGCACTTGAAAACGATAACGTACCAAGAGCTATGTTTCCTAAAGTACCTGCTATAGGTTGACCACCAGGTATCATAGATGTTACTACAGCTCCAGCAACAGGAAGAACAGATGGAACAAGCTGTCCTATCCATTGACCAGCAGATCCGTCAGAGTCTGGAGAATTAGCTATCACTTCATCTGCCCACTTCTTCATATCGTATTTTTTTATGGGATCATCTACAAATTCAGATAAAGCATAATTAGAGTTAGCAATAAGACCTCTACCTCCTATCATGAAACCTTCTGCAAAGTTTGAGAATGGATCATCTCCGTATGATCTTATAGGCTCATCAGTAGGATTTATTAATTTGGATATATCACCTACAGGATTTATTAATTTAGAATTGTTATTTAATGTAGGTAAATCAGAGTCTGAGAGAGTGATTACATTTTCCTCTTCAGTATTTGTATTTTGATTTGTTACTGCCATATCAAAATTTTATTGTTGATTACCTTGTGATTCTAATCTTTCTATCAAAGATGTTATTCTGTTTTTTAATTTATCTATTGACTTGTATTTTCCTCCTACATATAGATCATCCATGCCAAACAAATTAATTTTATCTCTACTGCTTTTAGCATTGTTTATAACACTTAGTAGGTTTTTTAAACTATCAATGGATGAGGTGTCTACTTGAGGTAACTCATTACCCTCTCCATTTATATTTAATTCGCTTACAAGTATGTTTTCAATCTCTGATCTAGCTGTGATTGTATTAGATTTACGTCTTTCCTCTTCAGTTATAGGTTTTGTTGTGGTCGTAATTTGTGTTTGTCCCATCCCTGTTTCTACAGGAGCATCTGTCACCTCAGTAGTATTAACCTCATCTTGTTTATTAAAATCTATAGTTCCTGTTCTTATAAGTTGATCAGCATAATCTCTAAAGATGTTTATATTATCGTTTATTACGTTTAATTCTTTCACCATTTCATTTCTCTCTTCTATGAGTTTTGCTTTTTCAGATTCTTCTAACAAACCATTTTGGTCGGAAAGTTTATCATTTATTTCTTGGTATCTGTCAGAAATATTTGCATACTGAGTGTTTAAGTTTCTCATAGCATCATTAATAGATCTTCTTCTTTCGTCATTAGTTCTTGCATTTTGTATTTTATTTCTAGCTTTTATTTCCTTATCT
>Ga0181395_1000117_pt1 | contig 30323 bp, 46 predicted proteins | sample 18SPOviralmetaG_FD_130124 | JGI IMG/M metagenome (GOLD analysis project Ga0181395, IMG submission 130124) | Marine viral communities from the oligotrophic San Pedro Time Series (SPOT) site, San Pedro Channel, CA, USA - 18 SPOT_SRF_2010-12-16 | ecosystem: Environmental > Aquatic > Marine > Strait...
CAAAGATGTAGATGCAGCATTTTTAAATATAATATTTGCATTAGTACCATTGTTATTATCTTCAACACTAATAGTCATATTATCTTCATTAGTAAATAATTTAGCTGTTGAATCTAATCTTAAATCACCACCAGCTATATTTACATCACCTGCAAAAGTTGCATTGTTACCGCTTATAGCTATTGGCGCATCTGTTAATGTGTCAGAATCTTGCCACATTACTACATCATTGGCAGTACCTGAACCATCTATTAAACCACTAACTTGATTATCTACATATGCTTTATTTGCAGCATCTGTACTTGCTGAAACTGTATCTATGCCTTGAATCCTACCAGTACCACCTAAAACAATATCACCACCACTAACTGTTATATCTTGGTTAAATGTTACATTTCTAGAACTATCAACACTAAAAACAATATTACCAGTGAATTCACCATTTCTTAAAGAGAATGCATTATGTGTATATCCTAAAACACTTTCGGAATCACCAGAATATAATCTTGTGTATGTTTCGTTAGTGATATCTTGAATTTGTAAATAAGGGTTTGTGTTACCATCAATAAATATATAATCATCAGCACTTATAGTACCATTGACTATTAATTTTTCCTGTAAACTTATTTGGGAATTTGCAATGATTATTTTATTTGAACCAGCATGTGTTAAAATTAATTGTGTGCCACTATTATAAATACCACTATCAGTGTCATTTGTAAATGTAAAAGATGGTGCTGCTGCACTACCATTTGGTACTAATATTTTACTAGTATAAGTTGCATTTTGTGTTGAACCATCAAGTGTTAATGTCAATGTATTACCAGCATTTAGTTTTAAAGTACCTGATGCTGTTATTTGACTATCTGTGTCTGTGATTAATCTTAAATCATAATCATCACTAAATGGTTTTTTCAAATCAATATGACCACCACTAGGACCACCAATTTCCATATGACCATAACCACTTGCGGATTGTACTTCAATATGACTATCAACTTTTAAACTACCTATTATATCTACATTACCAGTTAGTGTTGGATTAGTAACAATTCCAATCTCTAATCCTTGACCACTTGCTGTTGTAACTATCTCATTTGTAGAACCTGTAACCGCAAATGTTTGACTATCTAAATCAACCGAACCTGCGCCAGATGTGCCACTAAAATCTAAATCTTGTGCTGTTATTTGCGAATCGACATAACCTTTACTAGCCGCATCTGTATTAGCACTAGGTGTAATTGGTATTGTTACTTGACCGCTAAAAACACCTGTGGTTGCATCTAATGCACCAATAACTAATTTGCCTTTTGTAGTTATTGTCATTGTCGAACCTGGCTCAGATGTGCCTAATCCAATTCTAAATGTTGGTACTGTAATGCCATCTGATGCATCATAAAACATTCCAACATATTTTTCACCACTTGAATTAATTGTGCCATACCATCCAATATCTTTTACATTAGCAACATTATCTTTTGCTAATTCAATCATGTTGTCACCAATAGCAACAACTGTCGAATCAACAATTGTAGTTGTACCATCAACTGTTAGATTACCACCAACAGTTAGATTTGATCCTATTTTTGCAGCTCCACTTGTTTGAAATTGAAATGTTGGTGTCACACCTATACCTAAACTTGTAGTGCTTAGAAATAAAGCTGTATCGTTACCAAAGCCATCACTCAATAACTTTGCAGTACCAGTTAGATTTGTATTATTACCGACTTTTATTATTGATTGATAAGTATCTTGAACTCTTTGCCCAGTATATGTAGTACCCATAGATTTTTTTTACAAATTTAAGGAATTTGCATTATCTATTTTTTCCCTGACCTACTGATTTTTTTTTCCAACCTGTTTGATTTCTACTGGCATTTTTAGAATGAACACCTGGTCTTTTCTTTTTTGTTTTAAACTGATGTGTATAACCTGCTCTTTTAGCCATTATTTTTTAAACATTGATGTTGCTTTTTCTGTTGTACGACCACCAAAATATGCTAATACAACAGCCATCATTACTTTCTCAAATGTATCATTCCATAATTCACCAATATGAAAAGGCACATTTTCGATACTATCTAAAAGACCAGCAAAAGAAAAAACCACTATACACCAAACTAAAACTAGCGGCCTGACATTTTTAGAAAGCCATGAATCGCTGTTAGCATCAGCAACCCATCTGTTTGATATTTCTTCCATTTCTTTATTTTGTTGCTCATAAATTAGCTGCTGTAATTTAATTTTATCTTCATTAGGAATTTTTGATTTAGTTATTTCAGCAATTGCATCTTTTGGGCTTGTAACACCATTCAAAACAGCACCCAATTGTGGTGAAACTATACTAGCAGCACCAAATAATAATTTACCTACTGTTGATTCTTTAAAAGGTTTCTTTTTACTCATTTGTTATAAACTTTAATATGTAACACTATAAAAATTAAATATAAATTTAGCTCACTGTATTCAGTAGTTTCATCTAATGGAAAATAAGTAAAACCTATTAATGGCCCATCAGAAACTCTATTTATTATAGCGAACTCCATTATGCATTTGTAATATTTATATATTTAGTTTTACCATCATCTCTTACAGCTTTTAAAATCCTATTACGATTTTTATCTTCACTTACATAACTTACATGCACCCAGTCAGGATTTGTTTCCGAACCAAATTCATATATAAGCTGATCAAATGATAAATTATTCTTTATCCAATCAAACATCTCTTTGTTTGTTTTATATCCATATATATCATCTAAATCAATTGCTCTACCTTGACAATGCTGTGATTTTGAAGAACCACCAATCGCTTCATTTAGAGCTACTGATCTATAGAATGAATTCACCTTAATAGGGCCATTTACCCACTCTCTAAGCGGCTCAAATATTTTTTCGGCAAGTAACTTCATGTTACTTATAGAATCGCCATTAGGAGTGTTGTCAATGCCTAATCTTAAAGCAGTAACCGATTTGGTTGCTTCTTTTTCAGAAATATGTTTACTAATCATAGTTTATTAATTTGTGCTTGACCTTCTTGTGACTTGCATCTTAGATCTATTAATCCACTCTTGTATTTTTTCAGGTTTAACTTCTAGTTTAAATGATAAGTCAGCAGCCCATTGACCTTTTGGTTTCTGGGTTTTATTATCATATAAAATAATTGTTGGAACTGATTTAACTTGACTTTTAAGTGCTGGTGACTGGTCCTCTAGTTTGACTTTTATTATTTCTACTCCTTTTATTTGTCTTAGATATGGATAGTCATTATCAGAGTTCCAATCTGAATTTATGTGTAACAAAGTCATGTCTTGAGCATTAGTAATCGCTGATACAAATAACACAAATATTACAAAAATTAAATGTTTCATCTTCTATAAACTTTATCTTCTAATTCTTTTATTGATTCTTTATTTTCTTCTATATCTTCTTTTAGAACCTCAGTTGATTTCTCTATTTGAATAACATTTGCTCTAATAAGTTCATCTTTTAATTTAAACTCCATTTTTTCTACAAACTCATCACCACTGAAATTTACAATCTTATTGTTTAAATCTTGGATGTCACCTTGTAATGTAAACCACATACTTGCAAGTGATATTGTACCTGCTATGATAATACCTATGGTTTTTAAATCCAATTTTACTTCTGTTTCTTCACTAATTTTTTTTGCCATTTATTTTTCTAATTTTTAAAATTGTATATATTATTGTTAACACTAATAACCCAATCCTTAGTATATCGACAATATGATCAGTCATTGAAACTGCAATTGCTGTAGTATTCATTATATATATTTTAAAATCATTCATTTCCATATGATCAAATTTCTGCTACTTTATTACTTAATTCAAGAATAGCCCTGAAATAAGTGTGATCTATACTATCTTCTTGCAAATATCGTAAACTTTCATTAGTAGTAGAATACACCTTAAAATTATTAGCACTTAGATTAAATGCACTTGAATTTTTAGAAACAAGTAATTGCAAACAATCATCCATAATATCATTCATAGATAGATCACCACCACTGTCACCGGCAAATCTAGTTACTACCTCAACTCTTGTAATGATGTCAGCATTATATTTTGTTTGTGTATTATCTATTTGTGATGTTGAAACACTATAAACCCTAATATATGGAAATGTAGCATCTGATGGCACTCTGTTATATACAGGCACATTTGAACCACCAAAGGAAACATTACCATTTAATGCACTTAATATTTTTAATCTAATGAACCTGGTTGCATCTTTCATAATAAGTTTTTAATATCTCTTTCTATACCATCCAATAACTTTTTAAAACCTTTTCTCACTGCTGGGAAAAAAAATGGTTGTGGTGGTATGTTAATTTTTCGTTTACCCTGTCCTTTATATAACCTTTTTATAGTTGCTTTTGATATACCTAATGATTCTGCTTCTGATGCATCTACAAGTTTACCTGTTCCAAATTCTTGATAAGCTGCATACTTTACATTTGCAAATATTTCAGCTGATTTGCCAACAACTTCTGAACCAATAGATTTTCTTAAATCACCTTTGTCTTTTGGTGCATTTTTTACTGCATCATTTTCAATAAACTTAGCAGCATGAGCAATGTTTTTAGATAATTCTCTAGGTGCTTTGGATTTAAGATGTTTGATTTTTGTACTCAATCTAGTCAAATCTCCTGGATCTATTTTAACATTAACACTACTCATATTATTCTAGTGGCTATTATTTTAGTAAAGTATTTAAAATCTTCATTATAAACTTGATTAATTCTATAATTAGTTACATTACCAACAACCTGTAAAATACTTGTTCTGTTATTTATACTTTCAAATGCTTTTTTTCTACATATAATTTCAATCTGGCTTACCCAACTTCTTTTCCCATCATCAGATTTAATTTCACCACTTTTTTCTTGAACATTTGCCCAAATTGTTTTGTTTGTGCTTACAGAATCAGTAAAACCACCAAATCCATCATCAGATTTGTTTACAGTTTTAATTATTAATCTTTTATCTAACTTACCTGCATCCATTATACAAACATACTTTTATATGAGCTTAAAATATCTCTTGTACTTGTTGGTATGTCACTCACAGCTGCACCAACTTTAAAATCAGCTCTATTGTCATAATATGTGGAACATAATTGTAAAATTGCTTGTTTTAAAAGAGAATCATCTAAACCAGCTGTAATATAAACAACTGTTACTTTTTCAGCAGCACCATTATTTAATTCAATGCTTTCATTATCTAAACCAATTACAGTGTGTCCAACACTTGAACCATCAGCTGTAATACTTGAAATTGATGCTACAGGGTTAAATGGTAAATCAAATATGCCATTTGTATTGTCCATGTAATATGATCTGTTCTTAGCAACTATATCTCTTGATATATAATTTTCACACCATATTCTTGCCTGTTTGATTATATCAGCTATCAATGTATCATCACTAGATGTATCAATCCTAGCATAGTCCTTGAATTCTTGTAATGTTACTATTTCTGATCCTGTAGTTGAATTTATTTTAATCTGTCGCATTTTTTGTCTCTTTAGAATCAATTTTCATTTCTTTTGTTACCTTCTTCACCTTTGCTTCTTTGTTTTTTATTGGTTCAACCCAATTCTTTTTAATCATATTTTGAGCTTGTTCATCATTCATGTGTACTTCTTCACCAGCATTTATTATATGATTACCATCTTTTAATTGAATTTTAGCTTTTACTTTCATAATAAAAATTTTATGTAAAGATAAAAAAAAAGCAGCACTCGAATAAACCAGCACTGCTTCTTATAGCTATTTATGAAATCAGTGCAAAGTTATTAAAATTATCTTTATACTTATTATATAATGACAATCTTAATGTTTTTTGACCTTCATTTTTTAAAATAAAAAACCCTTTATATTCTTCACTCCATAAAGCAAAGTAATCTACATAGTTAGGATCATATGAAGGATTACCAGTTCTTTTCAAAGTTACCTGTGTAGATCTTCCATGTTTATATCTGTTTGCACCTAGATATTTAACTTGGAATTTAAATAACTTGCCATTTTTTTCTAATATGCAATCATACATACTTGAATCAAGCAAGGGCATTGAAACATTAAAACCCCTTTTTATAGCTGTCGTTGCAAAGTGATATTCAGCAAAGCATCCTTTCTGATTACCATTCATGTTATATAATATAACAAAAAAAACCAGATAAATACTATCTGGTTTTAATAGTCAGTACAAAAACAAACAACAAACTTACACATGAGATGAAAATTCAGACCTGACCAAATCTGTAATTTCACCTAATTTTTTTAGTATTATAATTTTTTTAACTATTGGTAGTTTTTCCCAAACCTCATGCCCAATACTACTGTTTATTATTTCATCTTCCTTGAGTATCATAATCAGTATTATTTAAGACAGCTATTGCTAAAATTATTAAAACAAAAGAAGTAAAGAAATCCACATAAACCAGTGTGCATCTTACCGCCATAATAAGTAGTAAAAAACCTAGGCCTAATCGAATATATTTTCTATTTATTTCGCTGTTCATCTTTAATTTTTTTTAACCTTCTAATCTCTTTTTGTTTTTTAACAAAATGTTTTAATTGTATTGATCTTCTATGTATCATATTATAAATACATTAACTGTACCCATACTCCTAACCAAAAGAAAAAGGAGAGTAGTAATGCTTTAATAAAAAATTTAATGTCTTTCATTTTGTTTTGTTTTTAAAAAGGGAGCTGTTACACTCCCATTGTTATTATTATTTTAAAGTTACCTTCCAGATGTTACATATTTTTTTCACGTCATCAATTATTAAATCGTTATTGATAAGATATGGAGTCATATCGTTAGTGTTTTTAAATGTTGGATGTTTTACACCATTTTGAGCTAAATATATCATAATTTTGTTTTGTTTTTAATTATACTCAAATGTAAAGAATTCTTTTAAAATAAAAAAATATTTTATATATAAATATTTATCTACCTCATATGAGCGCATAAAAAAAGGGGATGATAACACCCCCTTTAAATATAAAAACAAATTAAAACTAAACCATATTACGGTGTCTCTAATGCTGTTTTTGCTGTGCTGAACACACCATCTATTATACCTAATGGTAAATAAGTAGCAAGTGCAATTCTTTCCGCACATTTCACTGTAACAAATCCATCTCTGATGTTTGTTCCATCTTCTCTGTGGAATGATACAGCAAGGTTTTCTCTAATCCATAACTGACATGAGTTAAAATCTCCAACTAAAAATGAACCGGAATTCACTTCGTTATTGATAATAACAGGTACACCCATAAATGATGGTTGCATACCAGCATATACTTGATCTTTTAGATATCTTGACTGACTATCCTTAAGTAATAAAATCTTATGGAAATCAGTTGGATTTAAAAGAATGTAGTTTGGCTTATAGTTAGACAATGCTAACTGATTGATTGCAGCAACTAGTACATCAAATTCATTTGCACTATCAACTGATTGATAGAATGCACCATTTGCTGATACATCAAAGTTAGTACCTGAGTTGTATAAACCTAGTAGGTTTGGAGCAACTCCATTACCACCTAGAATTTGATCATCTTCAACTTCTAATAGTTTTGCTGGTACTCTGTTTGAGATATAGCTAGTTAATTGCTGAGTGTCATTTAACATTTCATCAGAAATTCTTAGATATGTTCCAATCTTCTCAACATTAACAGATGTAGCTGTCATATCAAAGTCAGTTTGACCTAGTGTAGCACCTTCATTAGCCGCAGCTGCACCATTAGAATATCCTGATTCTTTTACAAATCTAACAACATCAGAACCAGTCGAACCATTAGGAATGATTTGTCTCATGTTCTGTGGTCTGTTAGGATCGAATTTAAATCCTGGAACTCTATCTGCTGCAATTACTTCTCCTGTGTAATCTGCACCTGTAGTCATATCCGCTTTGATTTCAAATGCTGCTGCACTTGAATTACCTTTGACTAAGTTATCAATAGCACCTTCTGAGATTGCTTTTGTTAAGTTAGTTCTGAAATTTTTTGATTCATTTTTTTTCTCAAACATTTTTTTGTTTTCAACTTCAAATGCATCAAATCTTTCGTTAAATTGTTTGGTTAGGTTGTCGATTTCGCCTTTAAGAGCTTCATCTGCCTTACCATTAGCACTATCTAGTGCTTGGCCTGTAGCTTTTTCAATCTTCTCATCAATGATGTTTCCTAATTGATCTAGCTGTTTTTTTACATTTTCTTCCATTATTTTAGAAAGTTTTTAAATTATTCAACAAATATTTATAAACATCAAACTCAGATTTTTCTTCTACTGGCTCAGTGAAAATATCAATCGGCTGAGTAGCATTAATGAACAAAGATTTTAGTTTGTATATTTCTCCCTCTATAGCATATCCCATATCATCTGAGATATTACCTTTTCTGATTAGCTTAGATAATTGATCATATCTTTTATAGACATCTTCTAAATTGTTAGTGCCTTTTACATCCATTATTTTAGCTTGATCATTAGCTGCTAGAGTAACAGCTGATATTTCATATAGTTTAACTTCTTTAATTTCTCTATAATCACCTTTATCTTCTTTGACTATAGGTAGTATTCCAACAGAGTTTTCTGTTATAACACCACTTTTCATAAGCTCTATTATATCTTTTCCTAGTGTAGTTTTGGGAATCATGGCAGTAAAAACTAACCCCTTATCATCCTCATATAATTCATTCATTTTACCAATAGGTTGCATCATATTGTGTTGGTAGAGATATTTAACTCTATGACCATTTTCTTGTATAGTTTTTTGATAAGCACCCTTTCTTATAACATCTTTATCTGAATCCATATTATCAAAGTATGATCCATACCCTTTAACAATATTTTTTTCTTCATCTATGTCTGTGACAATTTCACCTAATGGCGCAGTTTTGTAAATAAAATCCATAATTCTAATTTTCTACAAAATTAGTAAATTTTAATTTACTGATTTCTTAATAATATTTCTTCTAATCTTTCACCTTTTTCAAATACAATATTGTTATCCTGTTCAGGTAAAGGTTTATTATGTTTGTTATCTAATAATATTTTTTCTGGTATGCCATCTGGAAATGCATTACATCCACCATAAAATAATCTTCTATGTTTACACTTCGCACAAATAAAATTATTTTCTTTATTTTCCATAATATTTATTTACTATTTCTATTACTTTTACTGAATATTTACTAGGTGATGAATTCAAGTGAAACTCTGTCCATGCTTCTGCAAGAAATTCATCAATATTAGTAGATGCATAATTACCTAAATACACATTGTTAAAAGCAACTGTATTTTTATTTTTTAAATATCCTCGAATTTCCTCTAAATATTTTAATCTCAATTCTTTTAGTTCAGTAAACATTTGCTGACCTTTATTTGAAATGTTTTTTGCCATTTCCTGTCTAGCAGTTCGTGATGTTATCAAAACATGAGCCATTTCGTGTACAGGTGTAGCCAGATGAAATTTGTCTGGGTCAATAGCACTTTTACCTCTTAAATCAAAACCATCTCTGTTAATATTTATTGGGTTCATTTTATCTCTTGATATTTTACTGTATTTATCACCTAAATTTATTACTGCTGATCTACCTGATAAAAATGGTTGATAAAATCCCCAATTACTTCGTGTTGACTTAAATCTTAATTTTATTACTGAAAGATTATGCCAAGTCGAAAAATTGTATTTTTTAAATAATTTTTTTATTTCTGATTGAATTTGATTATAATCATTTAATGTTCTGTTTCTTGATAATTGTAATTTTTCTATTGTCAATCCAACATCTTCAAATGTTTCTTTTATCTGTGTTCTAAATTGATTTAATGTAGTAGCAACTCCCTCTACTAGTTCATCACCAGCAGAAACAATAGTTTGTACTACAGTATTAGTGATTGTTTCTAAACTAAAATTAGGTATTCTTGATTCACCAATACCTACACCAATATCAGATATTTCTGTAATAGGTATTGCACCCTCATCAGGTATAGTAATCATCCTACATCTACAATTTACAGTATTTTTAGCTGAACCCTCTCCAGGCCGCATAATCTCCTCGCCAAAAACATTAAAAGGTTCACCCATTCTTCTTTTTTGTCCATTTACCGATTGATGCCAATTTCTAACTCTTGAATCGCCCATAGTAACCCACTGCTTAGACAATTGATCTTCTGAAAACATTGTCTTACTTGATTCTTCTATGGCAAAGTTAGATGCCCTTGTGCTTTCTGTTCTTACTAATCTTCTTGCTTGATAATCTGAATATTGATTAAATTTTTTTCTAAGTATTCTCCCTTTTTCTCTTTCACCTAATCTCATAAAGTCAGGATCTTGCATTAATCTCTGTGTTAAATTAATTAGAGCTGTCTTTGCTGTACCGGAAACTAAGGGCGCATTATATGCAGCTATTAAGGATCCATAAGTAGAAAATGCATTAGTCCATTTTGGAGTAAAGGGTTTTGGATCAGCTTTTTTATGATATTTTTCAAAAGATCTAAAATACCAATTAGCTATGTGCAAACCAATATCGGTATATAAGTCCTGGTATTTTTTTACAAAATCCTCTACTTTAAATAAATTATTAGCACCTGTAGAACCTGTGTCTAAAAAGTTTTCTATTCCTTTATAATAGTTTTTTTTATAAAACTTTCTGATTGATGGTGTTATTCGCCTTTCTATTGTATCAACTTTGGAATCAAACTCTCTAACATATTTGTTAGATGTGAAATCTTTTATTTGTGTTGATATCATTATTCATCGTTTTCTAATTGACCTAATTTTCTTTGGGAATAAGATAGCATACTTTGACCACCCCAACCTAAGAATGCAACATAACCTTTATCCTTCCATGGTGTATCTCTAAAATCAGGATTTATTTTATTATAACCACCACCTTTAGTCCTAGATAAAAAGCTAAAAGTTCTTTTTAAAACAGACAAGCTTAATTTTTCCCTTGATATTAATTGGTTCATTCTTGCAAGTCCTATAGATGTCATTCCATCTACCTCAGCTCTACCATATTTATCAATCCAGTTCTTTACTCTTTTTGCATTGTTAGTTGCTGATTGTGGATAATCATCATATCCCTCAGCTTTAGCTTCTTTCTTGCTACTTAATGGATGGCCTTTTGGTAATAGATCTGTATCATGTTTACCACTTCTAAATCTACCATTTCTCAGACAGTAAAGGAAAGAATTGCACCTGGCATATGCCCACTGGTCAGCACTTGATACACTTGGCCTGACACTACTAGGGTTGGTATTATATGCGCCAACACCCCTTCTAAAAACAGCTTTTAATGTTCTTAGATTTGTTTTTTGCCATGACTTTGTGACTTTTTCATTGTGATCAGATACTTTTTTTTTTAGCCCTTTTTCAACTGTAGCTGATATCTTTGCTTTTTCTTCATCCTCATCTTCTTTATGTGGTTTACCATAATGATATTTATTATCCTCTAATGCAGCTGCATATTCTTCATGTGTTTCAAAAGGCATATATATTTCCCTGCCATCATAAGTGTGTGTATGATATCCAGTACCATTACCATCCCAACCCATTTCTCTAGCTCTGTCCTCTGCTTCTTCTTCTGTTGTATAAGCATCTACAAATGCTTCTATTCTTTCTTTATATACAGTGTTGTATTTATATGATTTATCCATCTCTGGATTGTCTATATTTATATCAACAACTGGTGCATCAATATCTTGATTATCTATAGGTAAAAGGTTTGCTGGAAAATAATAATCATTCATTGATGGTGTATCATTATCATTATCATAATTCATAGCTGATCTCTTTTCATTTGGTGTTAGCCACCATGCTTTTGACATTTGATCAACTACCTTATCAGTTTCTTCTTGTAATTCTGGTATAACAGAAAAATCATATTCTATACATATATCTTCTCCATACTTAGGAGATAACCATCTATTTAATTCATCTTGTATTTTCTGTAGTTCTGGTATAACACAGTTTTGATATAGAGCTTTTTTAGCTTCTTTCATGTTATTATAGGTAGAACTTTCTGTGTTGTTTAAAAGCTGTACAGGTACGTTAAATATGTTACATAAATCTTTTATAGATGCATTATACTGTTCTATTAATGATAGATCAGCAGTTGATAATCCAAAATTTACCCAGGATAATTTTTTAGGTGTTATAATTACATCACCAGCATTATCAGATCCTTGATGTTGCCTTCTAAACTTATCTTTTAGTTGTTGAGCTTGTACTTCATTTAGATCACCTTCTTCTGACATCAATATCCCTCTGCTAGTTTGGTTTTGTAAAAACTTGACACCTGTTTCAACAGCTTCATTGTTAGTTGTCATAGATCGCATACCAGCTTTTAATGGTGATTGTCCATACATATGTGAACCAGAACCATCATAATAAGGATTAAAATCTTTAACATGCAGCATATCTTCTGCTGGTATTCTATATGTACCATTGTACTCTATTGTATAATAATCAATAGGTTTCATTAGACCAGCTGTATTAATCTCTACTACATGAGATGGCATAACATATAGCTCTGTGTATTTACCTACATTTTGTCCTGTATCTGGGCCTAAACCATACACATATCTATTACCGGTTAGTTTACCAAATGCAACCAGCTCAGATATAAATGATGCATATGATTGTGCTGGATTTGGCCTATCCAATAATTTATGTAAATCAGTGTGTTGTAATTCTTCTAATGCATGTTTCTTTAGCATGTTAGCTTTTAATATTACAGAAGAATCAACTGTTCCTGAGGATAATGCTTTATAGCTTTTATATTTATTATCATCAACTTTTCTATATATATGATAGGGTATGGTTGATGCAGCTTTTGTAATAATGTTTATTATGGAGTAAACTGTGGCATTTTTTCTGTAACCTTCATTAATATAAGTATTATCATTATCTGGATTCCACAGAATACTGTTGCCTAAATAATTATAGATAGCCCTGTTATACTGTTCATTAGTTTGCTGTGATTTATTAGTTATTAGATATCTTAACCTATCGAAGAATGATGCCATTAATATAAAATTTTCTGTAAAAATACAAAATATTAAATTCTTATTTTATACAACATAAAAATTGTATCTATTTTTCCATCTACTGTAAACAGCATATCTCAAGGCATCAGAAGTGTGGTCATTTCCGGAAACTGGTTTATTAATAATTGTACCATCTTTTAATTGATCCCAAAAGTATGTTCTTTGCTCTCTTTCAATGTTTTTTGATTCACTAGATACAAACACCTCAAACTCTTTAATTAAGCTAATACCAGCATTTATACTGCCCTGCCCCTTAATAGCTCCTTTTGCTAAACAACCCATTTGTCTTAGTTCTTCAATACTCTTTGGCTCTGCACTATCACAATAGGTTAGGATGTCATTAAGATTGTTTTCTTTAAGAAACATTGCAAGATCTCTATTAGTCATACCTGTTTTATATAGCCATTCATGTACATATAGTTTATCACCAACCTTACCTACCTCTAACACCACTGCTGGATCATTTGTGTAGCCAAAATCAACACCAAGAACTTTGTTATCTATGTCTGGAAAATCTGAGTGTGGAATATATTTCCAACCTTTAAATATTTGTCTGTCTGAAAACACAGCTCTTTTACCTTCACCAAATACTCTCCAGTAATCAGGGTCTTTATGCTTTAATCGTTCAATCTCATCAACAGTTTCTTTTGGCAAAAACTTATTATCTAAGTATGTAGATAAAAATAAATCAGCATCATCTCTGTCTGCTAAATCATAAAGGTAGTGTATGGGATCTGATGGGTTAAAGTCAATTAATATATACTTTCTGGTACGAAGGGCCAACTGTCTAAAATCTTCTTCAAAACACTCATTACCCTCATTCATCCAAAGAATATCCCTAGCCGAACCTCTTATTTTTTGAGGATCATCAGTAGAAAAGAACTCTAATGTATGGCCATTGTATTCAAATGTATTATCTGTCTTATTATGAACTCCTAAAAAGTAAATACCTAAACCCTTAGCTATATGTTGGAAATCCCTTAAAACCGATCTTTTAAGAGCTGGTAGTGTCTTTCTAACCACACTTATTGTTATAGGTTCTGTTTCTGTTGTCATTAAATACAAACAATATTGCATCAAGCTCCAGCTTTTACCAGACCTAGTACCGCCTTGGAATATTCTTAATCTTTTGTCTGAATTCGCTGCTTGATAAAATTGTTTATTACAGAACTCTTTTATTCTTCTTCTTTTTCGTGAGCTGGTGTCCATTCAATCATTCTTGATTTAATATCTCCTTGCACTTCTGTAATGTTCTTTTCAATGTAGCCCCTTCGTTTACCCTTTGTTTTAAGAAGAAATATTGTTGCTGTGGTGTTCCCATCTTTTATTTGTCTATGTAATTCGCTTTCTGCAAAATCTAATGTTACATTTTCTAGATCTATAACATCTTTTTTATACTTACTATCCTTAATCATCCAGTTGTAATGTGTCTTTCTATTTATACCAACTTCCCTTGCAGCTGTTGATACCACACACAGGTTTTGCTCTAATGCTGCTAACATTTGCCTTTTTTTATGTGTTACATTTTGTGTACTCATAATGCAAAAATAATCATTTTAAATTATGTTTATTATAGATGTGTAGATATAAATCCCATATCTTATCACTAGCAATTTTTTGGTTTTTATAAATATTAGGTGATCTTATAATAGTATTATTATTATCTATTTCAACATAACAACTTTTACGATTCCTTATAGGTACAATATATATTTTAATATTGTTTTTTAAACACCAGGATTGTGCTTTAAAATACTTATTCATAACAACTTTTTAGTATTTCTTTACAAAGCTCTTTAGGTACTTTACTTCTTAAATAATTTCCCTTTAAACCTTGAGTTCCAGTTTGTGAACCTCTTGGTGCTGGTTGGTGATGACAATTTTTATTACCATTAAAACATTCTGGTCTTGGTTGCCATCCTAAAGGATTAAATATACTTTTTATATGGTTAGTCCAAATATCAGTTGGTTTTGCTCTATTATCTCCATAAGTGCAATACCAAACAGTTGTTCTTGGTAACCCTTTCATAAAACTTTGTTTTCTTAACATACCTCTTGGATTTTCTATAAACCAAAATTTTGGTTGCATTTTTTTAATAATATCTAAAGTTTTTTTAACCATCATATCGCTTTTTATTGCAAATTCTGATAGTGGTTTGTTATGTGGTCTATGATGGTAGATTGCTGCTATACTATATGTAGTGCATGGCGGACTAGCCCAAATCATATCTGGTTCAAAAGGAACTTTATTAATATCAAATTCTAATATATCTACTGCATAATCTATTTTTTCAAAAGAATTAAGATCAGAACTAAAAACATTATATCCTAATTTTTCAGCTTCTTTGCCAATACTTCTGCTTCCTGCAAATAATTCTAAAATATTCATTATATATCTTTGTATTCGATTAATAATTCATCGTGTTCTTTTTTATTTTTATCAGCTAATAAAGCCAAACCTAAAACTAAATAATTAAGAGCATCTGCAAATCTGGTTTCAATAGGTTCAGCAGGTATTATATCATCATTACTTGTATTAGACAATATTGATTGAACATGCTTATCAAAGAATGTGGCCCATACTTGTAAAGGTTTTATGCCTATTCTTTCAGCTGTAGATTTAAAGTTGTGCAAAACATCTTCATTGTTGTTAGTGTATTCAGGTTGTTTTTCATCCATTATCTTTTTTGAAAGAGATAATATTTCTAATCTTATTTTTGTATATTCTTTTTTATTCATAATTATTATTTAAAATGGTACGATATCTTTATGTATTTCTATTATTTTTTCATTTTGATCAACTGGTAAATAAACACCACCAGAATTAAAATCTGGACATATTTCTATCTCACCTAATTGACCATTTTCTTTTCTTTTAATTTTTTGAAATGATACTTTAACCACATCTGAGCCATATTTGGTTTTTTTACCAATAACCCTGTGACATATTGCACCATTAAAACTTTTGTTAAAAAAATCAGCTGATCCTGAAATTTGATAAAGGTTTGGTATTTTATATATACCATTTTCTGATTCTATTTTTCTAGGATGTGCTACCAAAAACAAATGTGTATTTGTTTGCTGACAAAACTGTGTGATATAACTAAGCTGTTTACCAATATATGAGTGATCTCTTTGTGCTGAATGATCTAACATATTCCATGGATCTATCACACAAACATTTACTCCCTTTTGAAAAACAAGCTCTCTAAATGCATCTAATATACCCTTAAGTGTTAGATTTTCAAGATTAATTTTTATCCAATAAAAATGTTCTTCTATAAAATCTTTTGTGTTGTTAAGATCATCAGTATTACAATTTTTATTATTTAATTTATTTGCAATTCTTTTTATATGACCTTCATATGGATAAGATTCAGGAGAAAACATTGCACATCTAAAGCTGTATTTAGATGCTAAATTGCATAGTATTTGATCTAAGATATCAGATTTACCACTGTTAGGTATGCCAGACACCACTGTCCATTCACCAAATGCCATTTTGAAATAAGTATCTGATCCTGGTAAACCCACTGAATAATTGACAATTCCATTTTCATTAAAGTTAATTACATCTTGCCATATATTATCCACATTCAAAACTCCTTCTAATGGAAAGTTCTTAGCTTCTTTTATTATGTTTCTTAGTGTTTCTGCACCTTTTTCGATTAAAACCTCATTAGCATCTTTATAATCATCAAAATCTACATATTTACATCTATAATTACCAAATCTTCTGGCTAATTCATTTCTCAGCTGCAAACCAGCATCATCATTATCAGTGCATAAGATAATCTCTTTTTTATCTTTAAAATATTTCCAGCAATTATCTAGATATTCTAATTTTTGAGACCCCTTACTTGCACCATTTGGCACACTACATACACTGTACAAACCAGCTTCATGTAATGATAGCGCATCCATTTCACCTTCAACTATATAACATTTTTTAGTGTCATTTAGATTATCAATACCATAAAACACCAATTCTGCACCTGAAACCAATTTAAAGTTTTTTTGACCATCTCTAAATTTTACATTTACAACTTTATTATTTCTATAATAATTAAAGTTTATACATTTTCTTTTGGCCCTTACCTGTGGCATATATTCCAAAGATTCACCAATTTTCCAATGTACTAATGTTGATTCTGTTATTTTCCTTTCAGAAAACCATTTTATTACTCTATCGGTTAAGTTGACTTTTATTTTTTCTGGCAGCACATACTCTTTCTTTTTTTGGAATCGTACATTACCTTGCCAACCACAATGATGACAATTATAAAGGCCATCATTAATGTTAACAGAAAGTGATTTATCGTTTTTATTTTTTCTTTTGTGACTGCATTGTGGACACAAAGTTTTGGTATTACCTGTTTGTTTTTTTAAAACAATACCAAGATCTAATAATAGTTTATAGTGATTCATATAGCTTAAATTTTTAATTGATCTAGTGAAATTAACTTTCTTTTTTCTAATACATATGCCATAACCCTAGTCATTCTAAGATTTGACTTTTTAAATATCATTTTGTTTGTTGCAAATCCTTCAAATCTAAATCTAGGATAGATACAACTAAATAAAGCAAACAACTGGCATTCGCTTTTTGCATATTCAGGAATCATTAGTGGATTATCAGGGTTTCTATTTACCTTAACATCTACAGTCATATTTACCCAATATGCATCATAATAATCAGTACCAATTTTTTTGCTTGTATTTTGAACTCTAAAATCTGGATATAAATTTAATTCTCTACAGAAAATAAATTCAGCACCAAAGCCAACAATATTCAATTCTAACATTGATTTTTTATTGACTGTCCCATATCCATCCCATCCAGTTTTTTTCTTATTTATATGCCTTTGTTGAGCCGCTAATTCAACTATTTTTTGTTCATATTTATCTAACTTATATACCTTACCTACTTTCATTTTATATAATCTTTTATAATATCTATTTCAGATTTGTCTAATATTTGTGAAATATTATATTCATTTAACTTTTCTTTTTTTGTAATAGCACCTAATCTTTCAATGCCATCTGGATCTTTATATAAGACATACTCGACTATGTTTTTAATTTTATAAAAGCATTTAGGTTTACTATATTGTTTATAGTTTTCAAAAAACCTGTCAATAAACTTTATACCATTTTGATCCTGGTTTCTAAGTTTTAATATTGAAAGAAAATTATTTGACCAAAACTCATTATCCCTAGTAAACTTTACAACTAAGTATAATTGCTTTAAATCATACTTATCTATTCTAACACATTTATCTATGCAACAAATCCAATTACATATTTGGGCATCTGTTTTTGGTTGATATTTTAAAGGAAATAATCCTACAAAATGAGGATAAGATTCTATGATCTTATCATTTTGTATGTTAATATTTCTTTTATATAGTATATTATATATGTTATTAATATTACTTTGTGAAGGTTTTTCCGGCTCTGGTTTTTCCGTATACGGTTTTTTCCTATACGGTTTGTCATTTAGATAATAGTTTATGCCTTTAAATTTACCCTTATCTTTTATGTTTTCTCTAATTAAAAAACCATGTTCAATAAGCTCATTTAATTTATTTCTAACTGTGTCTTTACCTTCTTTAAAATGATTTGCTATATACTCTACTGTTATTTTTTGATCAGATTTATGCGAAAACATCCAGGAGTATAAACCTGTAGCACCAATACTAATACCTTTATGCCTAAATATATAAGAAGGCACAATTGTATAATTATCAAACTTTTTAGGTTTGTAAATTCTATTGTATTTCATTAATAGCTTTTATTGGCTTTTATCTACAAGCCCTTTTAATTCATCACAGAAATTCCTAAGATTATCATAAGTTTCCTTAAACTCATCAAAAGTAATATTTCGATCATCAAATATATGCCACAACAATTCCATAAGTAAATCAAACTCTGCTTCACTTGCATGACCAATATATTTATAATCATAAATAAATGTATCACTGCTGTTTTGTGTCCACTTAACTCTTTGTTTTAATGGTTCGAAATATATATCTCTTGTTTTAGGCATTTTTTTTAAAATAATTATCTATAATTTCTATACACTCATCTAGTTTATTGGACCAAATGGCCTTCCATTTCGCATTTTCAAGCCATTTAAGCCACTTTTTTTGATTTTCAGTAGGTTTATTATATCCAGCTTTTAATTCTATCGCTAATCCATTGTATTTATTATTTGGAGTGAAAATCATAACATCTGGCACACCAGCTTTAGTGCCTAGATATTTCATTTTATATTGTTCAAATGGTGATCTTTTACCTTCATTTGATACATGAGTGAATAAAGCATCTGGATAGTTATCCTCTAAATATCTCATAACTCTATTTTGCATAATATCTTCTTTACCTAAATATTTAGAATATGGGTTTCCCATGCTATAATATAAAAAATTAATATTGATTTCCAATTTTTTTTATATAATTAAACATCCATCATCTGTTGTTTGATTCCAAGATGGACCAGGAATTATGCCTGTTAAAAGATAAGCTGTCCAATCTTTAAAAGCTCTTTTCCACAATTCTCTACCCATTTCTATTTTTTCTTCATCTAGTTTTACTACCTCAATTCTATAAGGTGGATTAGTAGGACATAGAATAAATCTAAACTCGTCAATACCAAGCATATCCATATAAAATGCAGCTTGAATATGATAACCTCTTTTAAATACATCATATTTAAATTTTTTAGGGTTAGAACTTTGGCATGTTTTTATATCAGCAATGAATTCATTATTATGTCCTATGATATCTGGCCTGACCCTAACATCTACACCATCTACTTTTAAATAATGTGATAATTCAATCTTACCTTGACAATATTTTATTGCTGTTTTATTTTTTTCAAACCTATTATATAATCCTACAACTTTTTCAGAATCATCAAAACTAAGCGGTATTCTGCCATTTGCATTTTCTAATTCTTTTTTCTTTAATGCTATGCCCTCTTTTGTTCTTCCATTCTCTATGTGATTCATATGATAATAAATATCATTATATGTTTCAGGTTCTATCAATCTAGCATGTACAGCTGTGCCTAATCTCATTGCAGCTGTTTCTTTAATCTGAGGTCCATTTACAAAATGATCTAAACATTCATTAGCAATTACTTTTAAACCACTTGCGCTTATACTATCATGTGAATGATAATGGTCGTTACTATCTTTTATTATATCAATTATTTCTATTTTATGCATCTTGAAATATTTTATAGATTATATATGGAAAAATTAATATCTTACTAATAAAAGCAAATAGTTTAAATATTTCTTCTTCTTTTTTTGGTGACCTACCTTGATTAGATCTATATTGTCTGTATTTCATAATTAAAATTTTCTTTCAATTTAAAAATTATTTTTAATAAAAACAAATAACAAAAAAAAAGCAGCCAATAAATAGCTGCCTTTCTCCCCTTAGTTGTTTGCAAAACTAAAATGGTAGGTCATCATTATTTTTAGGTGGAGGTGGATTACCTGTAATCTGTGTATCATTATCAGAAACACCATTAACTTTTTCAATAAACCAACCTTGGATTGAATTGAAATATTTAACCTGATTGTCTTTATTACTCCATTCTCTACCCTTAATATTGATACCTATTTTAACTTCCTCACCAACATTATATGTATTTAAAACATCACATTTGTCTTGTACAAATTCAACTAATATGTTTTGAGGATATTGCTCATCAGTAGTCAATACCAGATCTCTTTTTGTGAAACCATTAGATCCATATTCTTTAGTTTCATCAATTGATTTAATTTTACCTTTTATTTCCATAATTTATTTTTATTATTACTGTTTTTATTTATTATTTTACCTTCAACATCTACAATAATATAATTCAATTCTTTTAAAATTTCAATTGAAAATACTACTGCATTTGCTTTTTCTTTTAAACTTAATGTATCAAATACCTTTTTAGATACACACATAAGTTTGTTTAAATTTTAAATTGTTTATTTATCTTATCTTTATAGATTTTCTTCATTCTAAATGATTCTAAAACTTTAAGTGCTTGAGCTTTACTACCTTTTAAAGTTGCCTGATATTGATTTTCATCTAACCAAGGCCTAACATCTTTAGATTGATTTAGAGTAGCATTTTGCACTTCTTCTGCTGATGCAACACTAGTATCTATACCAATACCTAAATTACCTAAAGCTCTACCTACAGCACTTGTTTCACAGTTTTCTATATGTGATGTTGCATTTATATATGATGAACTTTTAAGCTCTCTTGCTGTACCAGTCGATATAATATCGCCAGATTTATTATATATAACACATCTAAACTCAACCCTATTATCTTGTTTGATTTCACCTGTTTTTTTATCAGCATGTTCAAACCATTCATCTACTGTTTTTGTAGTTTCTAAACCAAAACCTTTATATTCTGGATTGGTTCTAAATTCTATTATTCTAGAATTAACTAGAACATATTCTTTGCCTTTTATTTTAATTGATTCCATAAATATTATATTAGATTAATCTTTTCTTAATATCAAAGCCATTGTTTTCCAGCTTTTTAATTTCATTGATTGTAAATTTACCAGGATTATCTATCCTGTCTTTTAAGGTTGGAGCTGTGCAACCTAATATTGCACTAACTTGATTTCTTTTTAACCCTAATCTTTTTAATTCATTTTCAAAATAACCTCTAAAAATGTACTTTTCTTCTACTTGATCCATAAATTAAATTTGTTGCAATGTATAAAATTATTTTTAAAAATAAAAAAATATTTATAATAAAGAACCCCCTAAAAATAAAAAACAATTAGAGGGTTCAAGCAAACAAAGGAAAGGGAAAATCTTAAAATTTTGTTATAAAATCATTGGTAATATCATCATTTTGATTAGGCAAATGCATAACCACTTTGAAACAATTTCTTTTAACATCATAGTCCATTGAATCAATAATACAACTCACTGGTTCTTGTAAAACAGATGTTGTAAAATTAACCCACAATTTATTATGTGGCCCAATAGGGTCATTAGAATTGTTGTATAAACTACCCTCATATCTTACTACAAAATCTCTAAAATCATTCATTACTTGTTGAGTTAGTATTTCTTCTACACTTTTTAAAAAATTAGTTTTATCTCTTGATCTAAAAAAACTACCAACTACATTACTGTATAATTTATTTGTTAAATAAATATCTTTTTCAACCTTAACACCTGATATATCTGCTGTTCGTTTCCTTTGATTAGTCAATAGATCAAACTTTTCAAATATTGGAGTTCTATTGTTATTGTCATCAATATATTCACTTTCAAATATTATTGAATCATAATATATAGCTATAAACCCTGATGTAGTAGTTGTCTGAAAAGCACCATAAATGTTTATAAATACAAGCCATGAACCACTAGGTAATGTTTTTATTGGAAAAGAATAACTTTTCCATCTTTTATTGGTGATTACATCTACATTATTTTTAGTGTCAGCACCAACCCAATTATCAGAATTATCAGACCAAAATTGATCTGCACCAGCTCCAGGGCCTTGTCCAACTAATTTAATTTGATATCTAAAACCCCTGTCATTACCAGATGTTGAATCGAAAAAAACATTAAATTTTAAATTATAAGCTATATGTGATGATGATGTTTGATCAGATCCATTTGTGTTTACTGCAACTACAGTAGTAGCATTTGCAGTTGATTGTACAGTTGTTGATTTAAGTGATCTATCACCCTGGAACATAAAATCTGTAACTATTGTGCTGTTTGTTAAAGTCCAATTAGTCGATCCATGTTCAAAACCTGGATTACTAATCTGGTTAGTTGAAAATCTACCATCCATAACATGTTCAATACTAAATTCTTTTAATGGTCGCAAAAACTCTCTTTGCAAATCTGCATTTATTGGTTGTAAATTAGTTGGCACTGATTGTAACACATCTACTGTACTTGTTGATTGATAAACACCACTTGAATTATAAATAAAATATTTAATTGATTCAGTGCCATTATTTTGTAAAGATGTAGTTTCAGCAGCTCTTATACCTGTTGGAACAGTACCAGAATTTGCTGTTGTTGCCGAGCTATCTTTAACAGATTGCTCACTGTAACTGGAATTATTTATAATGTACCATCTGCCAAAACTTTGGAATATTCTTGCATTACTAAATTTTAGTATTTGCTCTAATACATTTTTTGCTGTTCTTAAATCGACACCGGATTTTAAAAACACACCTGGACTAACACTAACTTGATCATAAAAAGTGAAATCAGAACCAGCTGCTCCTGACAATTGTATGTCGTTAGATATGTAAATATCTAAACCTAAATTAATGTTGTTTAAGATGTTTGTTATATAAAACATAAGATCTTTACTTCCAACACTTGTTAAGTCAATTGGAGCTGTAAATCCATTTAAACTACCTAAACCATCGTAACCTTTTAGAGTTATTGGAAATGGTTTTGATATAACAGATTCGCTAAACTGATCAACTAACAGCCAACCTTCCCAATATGTTTGATAATTATTACTTGCATCTTTATAAGATATTTTAATTTTATACTCTCTTTCATCAGCTGTATAAAAATCATCATATGTAACTGTATCTGTACAATATAAATTTATAGCGCATGTAGATCCAATTATTGGGTTATAAAAATCATCATTATTATTCCAGGAAATTGTAACTGGTGTGCCTGTTGAAATAATAGGCAAAACACTACCAGTGTAGCTATCTTTTGAAATCTCTATCTTTTTACCCTTAGAATTATCATCATCAAATTCTAATCTATATTTAACACCATAAGCCATTATATAATTCTATCTCTGTTTCTATTTGCTCTTTGTAAAGCAACCACTAAATCTTGACCTTTTAACTCAAATTCACCAGAAACATTTACAGATTGTCCTCTATCACCAATCATTGATTTTAATTTATCTAAAGGAGCTATTACCTCAGGGTTAGCTCTTGCTCCACTGTACTCTCCGACTAGGCCAAGAGTTGGTGTAGAAACAATACCGCCTTTTGCAAATGCTACTGCGCCACCTTTAGCTTTACCTATTTCAGCTGATTTGTTCTTAAAAAACTTTCCTAAAGCGATTAAAGCAACACCAGCAGCAATAGCACCCAATCCACCTAATTTTTCAAATGCTTCTTTAATAGCTATCAAACCCACACCAATTTTAATCGCTAATTGACCTAGTTGAATTGCCATTGTTCCAATACCACCAAGTAAAACTTGACCTAAACCACCAACACCTTTACCAGCTCCAGAAATTGCATCTCCTAATGCCTGTCCTATACCCATAGCCATATTAGCTAATCCAGATTTGACTATGTTTGACAAACCCTCATTCATTTGTTGTGCATTTAACTGCATTTGCAATGCCTTAACTTTTTGTATTTGTTCTGTTTCAGATAATTTTTCTTCTAATAATATATTACCATCTGCAACACTATTTGCTAACAAAGTAGCTGGGTCTTTGCCAGTAAATTCTAAATCACCCGTTCCTAAACTAGAAACACCTGTTACTTTACTTCGTGCAGTTTTTGGTGGCTCTGTGTTTATAAGAGTTTTTTCTTCTTTTTTTAGTGCAATAAAATCTTCAAGTAATTTTATTTGTGATGCAGCTTCATCGTTTTCTTTTTGCATTGCACCAGTTTTTCTTTGAACACCATCAGCATCTTCTAAGATTATTTTTTTTCTTGCAAAACCAAGTTTATTATTTTCATCAAGTATTTTTTTATTAGCTTCAAATGTTTCGTTAAGTTTTGCCAACTTAGCTTCCGCTTCATCAATTTTTAAGTTTTTAAGGTTTTCACCAAATGCATCAAGTTTTGCAGCATCACTTGCTTTTTTTAAACTCTGTAATTTTATAACAAGACCAGCTATTGCTGATGCAACAAGTATAAAGGGGTTTGCCTTCATTGCTGTAGTTAATGCGATAAATGCTATTCTCACTTTTGGTAAAATACTCAACACAGCACCAAAACCTATTGATAATTTACCAATTATAATAAGTAATGGCCCAATAGCAGCTGCTATACCAGCAACAAACAGTGTAAACTTTTTCATAGCTGGAGACATATCTTCTAATTTCTTAGCAAAATTTCTAAAAACTATAACTAAATCTTTTGCTATAGGTAATAATATTTTTCCAAACTCTACAGCAACATCAGATACATCACCTTTTAATTGTCGCATTTGGTTTGCAAAACTATCCTGTGTTCTTGAAAAATCACCTATTGCTTTACTTGATTGTTTTGCAGCTAATTGAAATGTTAATTGTGCTTTTGCTACCCTATCTAATTCTTTAAAAACTAAACCTTGATCAGCAGCAAACTCTTTAAGATCTGTTTCAGTAATAGCTATACCCAATGATTTAATGCTTTCTCTTTCACCTAACAATGCTTTTGTTAATGCCTGTGATGCACCCTCAGCTCCACCAGAAAAGTTTGTGAATGATGCTAAATCAACAGCTAATTCGTTTACCTGTGTAGATAACTTAAGAGCTTCTGATTCAGCAAAACCAAAACCAACTAAAAGATCACCTGTATTACTAAGTAAATCCTTAGCAGCTAGAGATGACAACCCAAATGATTCCTTAAATGTTTTAGCTGTAGCATTCGCCTTTTCTTGCATTGAGCTAAATACTGTGTTAAACTTAGCATCAGTTTCTTCAAAATCAGATGCCATTTTAATAGCAGCTCCACCAGCTAATGTTAAAGGTAAAGTGAACTTCAATGATAAATCAGCACCTATCTTACTTGCTCTTTCACCAAATGCTTTTAGATTTTTGGATGATTTGTTTAAAGATGAATTAAGAGATGTAGCATCACCTAATAACCTTACTAATAATCTTTCTTGCGCCATAAATAAAGTTTTTACAAAAATACTAATTATTATCCATTACAATTCTTCTTTATTTTTATAGGTTTTTGCTTTTTTTATTTTCTTTTTAAAATCCATAAAACTCTCAATATCTGATTTTGGCTTACCTCTATCTAAATAGGTATCTTGGGGTAAAGGAAATAATTTATCAGGTAATATCATTTGTGATTTTTTTGTACAATTTACATTATAAACCATTGCACTTAGATATCTAATCTGTTCCCATTGTAGATTGGAACGAATCATGTATGATTCACCAAGTAGTTGATTCTCTTTCCAGGTGTTTATCCAGAACACATCTGGATTTAAGCCAACCTGACCTATATAATAATCAAGTAAAGTTTCCCAATCAAGTTGGCTATTTACTTTCCCTTAGTAGATCTTTTGATGTTTCTATCAATGCCCATATTAAGATCATTACCTAAGATCCTAGATTGTGTCATTGATTCAATAATGTCTTGTAATTGTTCTGCTGTAAAATCTTCTAACCACAAACCAACAGTGAATTCATTATAATCTATTTCATTTGATTGTTCTTGGTCATTAGCCAATAAAGCTGAATAAACTAAAGCTCTTATTGTACTCATATTAAAACCATTAGTGAATATATCTGCTAGATCATTAAGTTCAATGTTTAGTAAATCAGTAAAATTACACCAGAAATTCATGCTGAAATGCATGGTTCTTTTTTTACCACCTAACTTAATAGTGTAGTAACCTCTCTTTTTGTTTGCCATATTTATAAAGTTAAAGGGTATAGTTCCCTATACCATACCCTATATTAAAATTTATTAGTTAGTTGCTTTAGTAATAGCTCCTGTAGTTGTAATTGATCCACTAAATGACACTGGTGATTCCATTTCACCTGTCATTGTAACATTAGATAAAAAACCTTTTCCAGAATATACTGCATCACCTGCTTCAGCTGTACCGAAACTCCAATCAACTTTAGTACCAGCGATAATAAAATCAGCTGATTCAATTGCATTATTAGCATGATCATAAGCTACTAAACCTTCAAATGATATCTCACCTGATTTTAACCCAGCAATTACTTCTTGAAATCCAGCACTGTTTTTTGTAGTAGCTTCTGGTAAATCAGAAGAAATAGACAATTCACATGATGTAGTATGTCCTACTGTTACTGTAGATCCAGGAGTTCCATCTGCTGTATCAAATTTTAATAATAGGTTAGTTCCATTAAATGGGCCGATTGTTGCCATATCTTATATATTTTTTAAATTATTGATAGCACAAATATACAAATAAAAAAATTATAGAGTTTGCCAGTTTTCAGATATAGTTTGCCATTGTCTAAATATGTTTTCCCATGTTTGTCCATCACTTACAGTAAAAATACCAGTCAAATCTATTTCTAAATTAAATGTTGTAGCATTTTCAAACTCTGCTGTTTCAGTAACAGATTTGATAAAACCTTCACCTCTTAGTACAAGATCTGGATCAAGTAATTCTTTAACATAGAACACTGCTTTTTCTTTCGTAATGATCATATCTAAAAGAGTGTTGTATTGTAGTGTTTCAGAATAATCTGTAACACATTCGCATGTTATATTACCAGATTTTAAACCAACTATAAATTCTTTAAAACCATTACTTTGTTTTGTGGTAATTTCTGGGAGATTTGCATTTATATCAAATGAAACACTTTTAGAATGCCCTATGACTGTGGTATCTTTTACTAAAAGAAAATTAGAGCCATTTATTACTGGCATAACAAACTATTTTAAATAATCATTACTCATCTTCTATTTTTTTCATTTCTCCAGTAGTGATGTCTAAGCTTACTTTGCCATGCTCATCTTCAATGTCTTTCATTTTAGATTGCTTATCGGCTTCTGCTGTATGCCAATCATCAACTAATTTGTCAATGCCTTTGTGTGCAATAACTCGCATACCTATTTCACTAGCTATTTGATTTGGTTTTGCAACTGCTTGTTGCAATTCTTGTAGTTTTTTTTCCTCTAATTTTGCCATAATATATTAATTAAATTTTAAGACCAATCTGGATGTAAATACTCATCCACTGGGTTTTTTTGTAAAGCTATTTGATTATCTAAGTTTGTTTTCATTGAATCAACATCAATACCAGCTTCTAGCCATCCAACAACATCAGATTTTTTAAGATCAGCATATTCAATAAAATCTTCACCTTCTTTATATTCAACACCAAATGTACCTATTGATGATGCCATATATTTATCAGGTTCAGAATCATCCTTCGCTATATAAGACCAATGCACTGTATATATAACATTGTCTTTATCATCTTGCTTAATTTTTGCATCTAATTGATTGATATGCCAATCGTATTGGTTAGCCATAATATTATTTTTTACAAATTTAATAAATTAAATTAACAATTACCCCCACCAATTATTGCACCACTAGAATTTGTTTGTATGAATTTATTTGTGCTAAAACCACTAGTGTCAAATACTTGATAAAATCCAGCGCTAACTGGTGTAAATCCTGTTGCTGTTGTGTAGGCAAAAAATGTCCCATCTAATGCACTAGGGTATTGATTGTTGCCATCGGTGTGATAATATTCTACGCCTGATGGTAAACCAGCTACACATGAACTTGAAGAACTTGATGCACTAAAAATAAATTGAAAAGCTGCCCTTGCTAAATTCTGTTCATAACCCCTAAATTCACCCATTGATTGAGGGTCAGAACCATCTGGTCTACTTGTCGATGGATTTAATAAATTTACAGCTGGGTAACTAGTACCAGAACCACTTGAATTACCACCACTTAATCTTGATAAATCTGATAAATGTATAGGGCTTGTTATTGTTCCGCTTGATGTATAACCAAAACCTTTTCTTTCCCTAGCTAGTTTTAACATCTCTATACTACCACTTGTAGGTACTGCCATTACTTAATTTGTTTTTTAAGTTCTTCTATCTCTGCTTTTAATTCTTTTATTGCTTCAAGTAGTATTGGTGTTAAACCTTGATGTCTCATAGAAAGCATACCATCTTCATTTTTTCTTACAAGTTCTGGCACAACTTTTTGTACATCCTGCGCTATAAAACCTACATCTTCTTTTAAATTTGTAATCCCTTTTTCTTTCCAATCAAATGTTACACCTTGTAATTTACTAACCTTATCTAAAGCTGATTCAATTGGTTTTATATTTTTTTTTAATCTTTTATCCGATGGTGAACCAAAAGCAACTACATCTCCCGTTACAGTCAAAGTACCAGTAGATGATATGCGCATCCTTTCGTTTGAACCATCACCTGTTGAATTTGCATGAAATGACAAACCACTACTTTGACCTGTCCAAATCTGCATTAAATTACTATTTATAGTTATACCAGAATTGACATGCATCAACAACCCATTACCACTGCCTGTTTCTCTTATTTTTACACTACCATCAACATCTAATTTTTCACCAGGCGATGTAGTTCCGATTCCTATGTTTGTAGTATCTCCTGTTCCAACACGCATAACAAAGTTATTGTTAGTGTAGAAACTGTGTTGTGAATTTGTTGAGTGACCTGAAGCGTGATATTGTAAATCATAATTAGGACCAGTTGTAAACCCTTGTCTTGTAGTACCACTATTAAATAAATATAATTTTAAACTTGCATCTGTATATCCATTAGAATAATCATTATTGAATAACATTCTTGTAGGACTTGCAGTTGAGGTTAGTGTACCACTTCCTCCTACAGTTGTTATAGTTGTTCCAATTCCTATATTTCCTGAACTGTCTATACGCATTTGTTCTGATTCACCTGAAGTTCCAGTAAAGAAACTCATATTACCAGCATTATCAGTTCTTATAGTACCATTTCCTACTTGAGTTCCAGAATTAAACACTCTAAAAAATACACCTGCAGTATTATTGTCTATAGAATTGATAGCAGCTCTTACTGTTCCAGTATCTTCTACTTCTAACTGCCAAGATGGGCTAATAAGTCCAATTCCTACATTTCCTGTTGAACCTTGTAAAAACATTTGAGCAGCGGTTGTGTCGCCATCAGCTGTAAATCTTATATTACCAACAGAACCATATCCTGTTTTTAAATTTAAATCTGCATCACTTCCATGCCCTGTCGCATTAAAATGACCAACCCAACTTCTAAAAGTTCCACTACTATTTTTAAATCCTACATGAGCATTTGCGCCTTGTACACTTATTGTACCGCTAGCACCAACACCTGTTCCAACAACCACTAAAGGTGAAGTAGGCGAAGCTGTACCGATTCCTACTTTACCATTCAAATCTAAAGTAAACTGTGGATTTGTTCTTGCATTTATACCATTGGTAGCTATATTTAAATTGCCCGTAGAAGAACGATAATCAAATGTA
>Ga0181395_1000118_pt1 | contig 30207 bp, 26 predicted proteins | sample 18SPOviralmetaG_FD_130124 | JGI IMG/M metagenome (GOLD analysis project Ga0181395, IMG submission 130124) | Marine viral communities from the oligotrophic San Pedro Time Series (SPOT) site, San Pedro Channel, CA, USA - 18 SPOT_SRF_2010-12-16 | ecosystem: Environmental > Aquatic > Marine > Strait...
ACAATTCATTTTGAAGTAGAAGAAAAATGGACTGACCTATTACAACTGGTATTGATAACGGTTATCGGTGCTTATTTTGGTGGACGATCATTCGAAAAAAGAAAAAAATAAGTACTAAAATTGTCTTAGAAATATATTTATATATATGAAGAAGACTAAAGGCCTTAAGCAGGTAATAAAAGACGAATACATAAAGTGCGCTCAAGACCCAGTCTACTTTATGAGAAAATATTGTCAAATCCAACACCCAACTCGAGGAAGAATTCCATTTAATCTATATCAGTTTCAAGAAAGATCTCTTGAACAATTTAAGCATTACGATTATAATATAATATTAAAATCCAGACAATTGGGTATTTCTACAATATCTGCTGGATATTCTCTTTGGCTAATGTTATTTCAACAGGACAAAAATGTTCTTGTAATTGCAACAAAACAAGAAGTTGCAAAAAACTTAGTAACTAAAGTAAGAGAAATGCATAACTATCTTCCTAGTTGGTTAAAGGGGGTTACCGTTGAAGATAATAAGCTAAGTCTTAGGTTTAAAAATGGCTCTCAAATAAAGGCAGTTTCTAGTTCAGGAGATGCTGGTAGATCTGAAGCACTTTCATTACTAATCATAGATGAAGCAGCATTTATTAAAGGCGTTGAAGAAATTTGGGCCTCAGCACAACAAACATTAGCAACAGGAGGTAAAGCAATTGTTTTATCTACTCCAAATGGCATAGGTAATTTCTTTCATAAAACATGGGTAAAGGCAGAAGAAGGTACAAATAGTTTTAATACAATAAGACTTCACTGGTCAGTACATCCAGAAAGAAATCAAGATTGGAGAAACGAGCAAGATGAACTATTAGGACCAAAATTAGCTTCACAAGAATGTGATTGTGATTTTATTAGTTCGGGTAATAGTGTTGTTGATGGAAGCTTACTTGAATGGTTTAAAGACTCTCAAATGCAAAATCCTAAAGAACAAAGAGGATTTGATGGAAATTATTGGATTTGGGAATCTTGTGACTATACTAAAAATTACATGGTAGTAGCTGATGTTGCTAGAGGTGATGGTAGTGATTACTCTACTTTTCATGTATTAGACGTTGAAACCGTAACCCAAGTTGCAGAGTATAGAGGCCAATTAACACCTAAAGACTTTGGAAACATGCTAGTAGGCGTTGCAACAGAATATAACGATGCATTATTAGTTATTGAAAATGCAAGTGTAGGTTTTGGAGCAATACAGAGCGCTATTGATAGAGATTATAAAAACTTATATTATACGTATAAGCAAGACGGGGTTACAGATGCCACAACTCAGTTAACGAAAGGTTATGATTTAAAATCTAGAAGTCAAATGACACCAGGATTTACAACATCTAGCAAAACCAGACCACTTTTAATCTCTAAACTTGATATTTATTTAAGAGAAAAAGGGTGTGTAATTAGGTCAAAAAGATTACTAGAAGAGCTTAGAGTATTTGTATGGAATGGAAGCAAAGCAGAAGCCCAAAGAGGATACAATGATGACCTAGTAATGGCGTTTAGTATTGGCATGTGGGTTAGAGACACTGCATTAAAATTAAAACAACAAGGTATAGAGCTGGATAAATTAGCAATAAATAGAATTGGAAAATCATCCGGTGGAATATACACAAATACAGGTTTAAATAAGAATCAATGGAGTCAAAAAATAAATGGCTCAGACGAAGATTTAACCTGGTTAATTAAATAGGTTATAGGGGAAAATTATGGCAGATAAAACATTTTTTGGAAGATTAAAAAAAGCATTTTCAACATCTACAGTTGTTAGAAAAGTTGGAGATAATAAATTAAAAGTGGTAGATCCATCCAGACTACAATCGTCTGGAAACTTAGCATCTAACTCATTAGTAGACAGATATAATAGATTACACACTTCTGGAACAAATAGTAATAGTGTTTACAACCCAAGTAATGCTTTTGCCCAAATGAGAATGGAACTGTTTTCAGAGTATGAGTCAATGGATAGCGATTCAATAATCTCTTCAGCATTAGATATATACTCTGATGAATCAACAATAAAAAACGAATTTGGAGACGTATTAAAAATCACAACCGGTAAAGAAGAGATAAAGGATATACTCAACAATTTATTTTACGATGTTTTAAATATTGAATTTAATCTATGGCCATGGATAAGAAATATGGTTAAATACGGCGATTTTTATTTAAAGATGGATATTTTAGAAAAGGTTGGCGTAACGGGTGTTCAACCAATATCGGTTTACGAAGTTGTAAGAGAAGAAGGAACAGATCCAACAAAACCAGAATATGTTAGATTTATGCATGACCCTACTTTTGGAGGACAAGGTTCAAATTACCACAAAACTGCAACGGCAAAAACTTACTTTGAAAACTATGAGATAGCCCATTTTAGAATGCTTAGTGATACAAACTTTTTGCCATACGGTAAATCTGTATTAGAAGGAGCTAGAAAAACATGGAAACAGCTTAGTCTTATGGAAGATGCCATGATGATTCATAGAATTATGAGAGCACCAGAAAAAAGGGTATTTAATATTGATATTGGAAATATACCGCCAAGTGAAGTTGATAACTATATGCAACAAGTAGTAAATAGAATGAAAAAAACTCCATATATCGATCAGAATACTGGAGACTATAACCTTAAATTTAATCTTCAAAACATGATGGAAGATTTTTATTTACCAACAAGAGGCGGAAACAGTGGTACTAGTATAGATTCATTAGGCGGAATGGAATGGACAGGCACAGAAGATATAGAATATCTTAAAAATAGAATGCTAGCAGCCCTTAGGGTTCCAAAGGCTTTTGTTGGATACGAAGAAGGAGTAGATGGAAAAGCAACCTTAGCAGCCATGGACGTTAGATTTGCAAGAACAATAGAAAGAATTCAAAGAATTGCTACTTCTGAATTAACAAAAATAGCACTTGTACATCTATACACCCAAGGATATACTGATGAAGACTTAGTTGACTTTAAATTAGAGTTGACAAATCCATCAACAATATACGAACAAGAAAAAATAGAGCTTTGGTCTTCTAAAAACAGGTTAGCTGACGATATGAGAAGCGGTCAAATGCTTTCTGAAGATTGGGTATATGATAAAATATTTGGAATGTCTGACGAAGAAGTCAAACTTGAACGAGAAAAAGTTGTTGAAGATACCATACAAAAATATAGAAGAAGTATGATCGAAAGCGACGGAAAAGATCCTGCAAAACAGCCAACTGTAGCTGAAGAAGCAAAAGAAAAAAATAAACGAGATAGACTTAGAGCTTCAGGCGATACTAGAAAAACAAGAGGCGGAAAAACAGACGCAGATGTTGGAAGACCCGTAGAAGGAGATTACTATGGAACAGATAATGGAGCTAGAGGAAGAGATCCGCTTGGCAATGAAAAAATGAAGCGCGATGTTAAAAATAGAGACCGGGGAATTAAAAATAAGTATAAAGGTGGAAGCCCTTTAGCTAGAGAAATTGCAAATTCAATAGAATTATTTAAAAATAAACCATCTATACTAAAAGAAAGTACAGACATGTTAGACGAGTCTAATTTAATAGATAGAGACTTAACATAACAGAAATTTTAATATATTTATATATGAATATAAGTATGTACTGAAAAAGGAGACTTTTTGTGGGAAGAAAATTGAAACATTCAAAAATAAAGAATACAGGTGTATTGTTTGAACTACTAGTTAGGCAAATAACTACAGATACTCTTAATGGGGTAGAAAAATCTCCTGCTTTAACAATTGTAAAAGAATATTTTGGTAAAAAAACAACATTAAAAAAAGAGTTAGATTTGTATAATTCTTTAAATAAAGAAAAATTTAATATTCCAGCAAAAGCTGAAAAATTTTTAGATTTAGTATTAAAAGAAAGATCAAAAATTTCTTCTACTGTTTTAAAAAGGCAAAAATATAACTTAATAAAAGAAATTGGAAAAAAATATCAATTAGAAAATTTTTTTAAAACAAAAATAAACAACTATAAACTAAACGCTTCAATTTATAATTTGTTTGAAACCATTTCTTCTAAAACCGTAAGTGATCCAAAGTCATTATTAACGTGTAGGGAAACTATAGTTGAAAATTCAATTTCAAAATCTCCTAAATCAACACAAGATAAAGTATTAAAAGAATACTCTAAGCAAGACAAGTCTATGAGGCTTTTAAGCTACAGAGTACTTTTAGAAAAATTTAATAAAACATACGGAAAAAAACTAAACGAAAGCCAAAAATTATTACTTAAAAAATATATTAGTGGTCAAAATGCTAAACTTGTTGAGCACATCAACAAAGAAGCAAAATCTTCAGTAGAAAAAATCAAAGGTTTTGCAAATAAAATAGATGATAAGATAACATCCATAAAATTAAAAGAAGTATCAAATCAACTACAAAGAATTGAAAAGTCTAACTTAGTTAATGAATCTTATTTAATAACTATGATGAATGTGTATGAGCTATTAGAGGAGTTGGGCCGTGTCAATTAGTAAAAAATTAAAAGAAATAATTGATGAAATACTTTGCGAAGATGGATGCAATGAGGTAGAAGAAGAAATAGAAGAAGTATCTACAACTTCTTCGGTTCCAGGCTATCAAACACCATATGCATTCACTGGTAAAAGTGATAAAAAAAGAAAAGATAAAATAGCTACTACTAGCACAGGATATACTGTTGTAAAAGAAATGTACGATCAAAATTACCCTTCATTTAAAAAAGATGACGGTAAAAATTCTAAGCAGAAAGTAAATGGGGCTATTAAAGAAATAAATAAACGACTTTTTCAAATAGAAAGAATAATTAATAGAACTTCAAAGCTAAAAAGTGAAGATGGAATAACTAGTGATAAATATTGGAAATCTACTGGTCCAAGAATAAATAAAATAGCTGAAAGATTATTTAAAGTATCTAAAAAACTAAGAGAAATTGCGGGATAACTTATGTATAAAAACCAAATTACATGGCAACAATTTAGAAATAATATAAAAAATAAAACTTTTATACACGAAGGCAAAGAGGTTAAAGGATGGGAATTGCCAATGCATAAGCAAACTAAAATGTACTCTGAACTATCACATAATACTAATACATATGCAGCATATATTAATAGTGGAGTAAAAAATGTCTAAGTCACTACTTATTGATTATACATCGTTTGAAGTATCTCCTCAAATGATAAATGAATCAGAATCAAAAAATAATGGTAGAGTAATAGTAACAGGTTGTCTACAAAGAGCCGAGTCAAAAAATCAAAACGGTAGAGTATATCCAAAAGAAATATTAATGCGAGAAGTTGCAAATTACAAAAAGGTTCAAATATCAGAAAAAAGAGCCCTTGGAGAATTAGACCATCCAGAATCATCTGTTGTAAATTTACAAAATGTTTCACATAACGTATTAGAAGTTTGGTGGAATGGTGATGACGTCATGGGAAAAGTAGAAGTACTTGGAACTCCAGCCGGAAATATACTTAAAGAACTACTTAGAAGTGGTATAAAACTTGGTATTAGCAGTAGAGGCTTGGGAAGTGTAGAAGAATTGCGCGAAGACCCGGGATCTGTACAAGTAAAAGACGACTTTGAGTTAATATGTTGGGACTTTGTTTCTAATCCATCAACTCACGGCGCATTTATGAAACCTTCAGCAATGAATGAATCAGCTGGCGCAAAGTCTACTATTAAAAATAAATATACAAAAATAAATAACTTAGTTTCAGATATTCTTTGTGAAATAACTGGTAAATGCGAAATACCAACTCCCAGTAAAAAGAATTCTTGTGGCTGTGGAGGACATTAATGAAAACAACTCAATTAGATAAATACGGACCATTTGGAAAATATAATGAAGTAGTAGCCGTAAGTAATGGAAACAGAGACTTTAGTTCTGGTTCTAATGTAGGTGCAGCTGCAATCATGATATCTGCATCATCAGCCGGAGCTCAAAATGGATCAATTGATCTTGCAAGAGGCGGAAGCATGAGAATAGAACATCTGTCAGCAGGTGTTATACATGAAATCGGAGTAATGCGAGCAACCGCAGATGACGCTGATACAACTATATTCGTATTAAAGAGGTAAACTATGAAATTAAAAAAGATATTATCAGAAAGTAAATTACGTCCAAAGCAAAAAGCTGTATTTTTAGAAGCAGTTTCTAAATTCAACGACTTTGGAAAAAATATATATAGAGAAGGCAACTTAAAAGAGGTTGTAGAATCAATTAAAAAATTATCTGCTAGTGCAGGAAATTATATTGTTTCTGAAACAGATAATTGGTTTGATGGCGTTACTGTTAAAAAAGATGTTAAAGAAATAAATAATGCATCCCAATTATTTGAAAAAACAGCTCTAGAAATGGCTTCACTACAGCAAAGGCTTGAATCATTATATGAAGATCTAGGGTCTAAACTTGGAAGATATTATGAATTAGGTGAAAAACTTGATCCAGTTGGAAAAGAAGATGGTGATATTGATAACGATGGCGATAAAGACAAGACAGACGATTATCTTTTAAACAGACGAAAAGCAGTTTCTAAAGCAGTTAAAAAACAATAGGGAAATACAATGAAAAAATCTCAGTTCAGAAAATTAGTAAAAGAAGCTATAGCTTCAGTACTGGCAGAAAAAGCAGGTATAATAACTGAAAAGTTTCAATCTAAAACGGCCAGTAAACTATACGGCAAATTAAAAGGCACAGACGCAAAATTCTTTCAAGCATTTGCTAAAACATATAGTGTAGATTGGGCAAACGCTCCAGAAGAAGCTTTTGGTAAAGGACCAGATCCTAAAAAAGTAAACTTCTTTTTTGTGAATAAAGATAAAAAAAATCCATTTGCAAAAAGTGGCTATTCATATGACCTTACAATTAGACCAGGACTTATTGGTGTAACTAGAGGAAAAGAAAAAATTCACGTTAGTAGAGACAGATACGACAGAAGTACTGGTAAGACAACATATTCTGCTACTGGTGAAAAATCTAAAGGTCGTAATACTGGCTCTGCAATGGGTGATAATCTAGACCAATTACATAACTATAAGAGGTTTGCAGAGGTTGCAGATGAAGTAATTACTATTGACCTTACTAAAATAGGAGATTCTAAAGACTTAAAGGCAAGTAGAGCGGCAGCTAAGGCAGGAGCAACTGCACTTATTGACGCAAAAACGGTTGCTCAACAAAACAGAAGCAGATATGAAACAATACTAAGAGATAGATTAGCAAATTCTAGTCCAGGAGACCAAATAATTAAAATGGTAGATGCAGTTACTAAAATGTATAAATCTACTGTTGACAAGCAGTTAGCCATGTTAAAGAAGAAAAAGGTTTCTTCTGGTTGGAACGATTCTGCTACTAAAGTACAGCGAGCATATAGAGATATACTACAAGATTTTGAGTATTACTTAAGAGCAGAAAATAGTGCAGTAAAAGGTGCAGACAGAGATAAAGCAGCTAAGTTAAAGGCTGGAGATAAAGCCTCTTGGAGTGAAGAAAGGTACTATCAAAAAGAAATGCTTAAATATGCAAGAGGTATACAATCAAAATTCAAAACATTAAAGGCAGATCTTAACAAGGTAGACACAAGCAAAGACTATATCGATCTTAGATAAAAAATAATAAAAGTGAAATTAAGTGGCATATATTTTTATATGTCATTTTTTTTGTTTATATTAAAGTAATTAAACGTTTAACTAAAAACAAATTTATGCAAAAAAACTTTAAAAACAACCGTAATCAAAATAGAGACGGTTTTAAAAAAAGACCCTTTAAGGGCAAACGTCATAGGAGAGAGGACTTTTATGTCCCCGGTCATGGACTAGCAGTAAAAGTACCAGATGAAGCTCCAGGAACTTTAGAAAAAGCTTTAAAATATTTAAAGAGACAACTAAAAGATGATGATACAATGATGACGCTTAGAAATAACCGTTATTATGAAAAACCATCAATGAGAAGAAGGAGAGAGCTTGACGAAGCCAAGCGATTCCAATGGACAGAGGATCGTAAAGCTGAAAGAGCTAATAAAGGCCATTGCTGGACTGCAATTGTTAACGGTAAGGCCTCATAACAACACTATTTAACATTTTTTATTAAATTAGGGAACATTTTTTGTTCCCTTTTTTACTTTTTATATATTCGTATATATTTATATCTGAATATGGCCTAAAAATACACCATCTCTATATGGAAGTAACAGGTCTAAATTTATTATCTATTAAGGTTTACAATAACCTTATTTCCAAATTAAAATATTAAGGAGAAAAACTATGGCTGAAAGCAAATTGCTTAAGGAAGCTATCGCTGACGCAAAAGCTGTTAGAGAAACTGCTATTGCAAACGCAAAGCTAGCCCTTGAAGAAGCCTTTACACCAAAGCTACAATCTATGCTATCTAAAAAGATAGAAGAAGAAGCTGAAGATACGGATGAGGATGAGTTAGAAGAACAATCTGATTCGTCTGGTCTAGGTAAAGGAGACAACAAGGTAGATCAGGTTGATGGTGATGACTACGAAAAAGCTGAGACTGAAAAAAGTTCTGCTGCTCCTGGATCTGAAGACGGAAATCTAAAGGTCGTTGATAAACTTACAGAAAGTGAAGACGATATGGATGAAGACGAAGACCCAGAAGAAATGCATGACATGGAAGAAGACTTAGACCTTGAAGAAATCATTAGAGAGCTTGAAGAAGAAGATGACGACGAAAAAACTGAAATGGCTTACAAAGAAGACGAAGACATGGAAGAAACTGAAGACATGGACGAAGGTTCTTACAAAGAAGACGAAGACATGGAAGAAACTGAAGACATGGATGAAACTGAAGAAACTGAAGACATGGACGAAGACATCGACTTAGATGAAATCATTAAATCTTTACAGGAAGAAGATGACGACGAAGAAGTTAATGAGAATGATGAATTAGAAAGTAAAGAAGAAGAGCTTGAAGAAGCTTATTCTACTATACGTTCATTAAAAGCTACAATAAATGAAGTTAATTTATTAAATGCTAAATTATTGTTCTCAAATAAATTATTCAAGTCTCATAACTTGACTGAAGGACAAAAAATGAAAATCATCGAAACGCTTGATAGAGCACAAAACACTAGAGAAGTTAAATTAGTATATTCTACTTTAGCTGAATCTTTAGGTTCTGGTGCAACTAAAAAGGCAACGATTAAAGAGGGAATTGCATCTAGAGCAACAAAATCAACTGCACCTGCAAAGGAAGTTATTGTTGAAACTAATCAATTTTCTGGTAGAATGAAAAAATTAGCAGGATTGCTATAATTAAAAAAAATTAGGAGAAAAGAAAATGTCAAACATTTCAAACTTATTAGACAGCGCTGGTAATGCTCACGCAAACCAAATGGCGCAAACTCGTGGTCTAGTTAGTAAGTGGGAAAAGACTGGTCTTCTTGAAGGAATCGATGCCGAATACGACAAAAGTGGTATGGCTGTTCTTTTAGAAAATCAAGCTCGTCAGTTAATCGATGAGAACTCAAACACATCTAACGGTTCCACAGGTAAAGAACAATGGTCAGGAGTTGCTCTTCCTTTAGTACGTAGAGTATTTGGTGAAATCGCTGCAAAAGAATTTGTATCGGTACAACCAATGAATCTACCTTCAGGACTAGTATTCTTTTTAGACTTTAAATACGGTGATACTGTAGAATCTGGTAACCCAACATTCCAGTCTGGAACAGACTTAATGGGTAATACATCAGCTTCAAATGCAGATGCTACTGGCGGTTTATATGGTGCTGGTAAATTCGGTTACTCGTTGAAAAACAAGTCAACTGGTGGAATTACACCAACTACACAAGCTTCAGCTTCATGGAAAGATGTCGGATTCAACTCTGACCTATCTGCTTCTATTGCTGCTGAGTCAATTGTTAAATTAACTTTTACAACTGCACAATTAACTATTGATAGTTTTGTAGTAGATACTGATGCTCTTGGTGGTATCTATGTATCATCTTCATTAACTGCTTATGGTGAAACTGGAGCTGCATCTGCTGCTAGTGGCTTAGAACAAGCTGACGGTACTTTAGGTGAATATGCTACTACTGATGGATCAGGTAACGTTGTTGTATTCATGAGAAAATTAGATCCAACTACTCACCCAATAGCAAACAACACTGCTATTACTGACGCTGTAGTTACTTTCCCAGTTGCTACAACTGCTGATTTAAGAAGTGACTTTGAAGCTACTGGTGATGTTGATGGTACTTTAGCTGCTCAAGATGTTGCAATTCCACAACTTGATGTAGAATTAAGATCAGAAACGATTGCTGCTAAGACAAGAAAACTAAAAGCTGCATGGTCTCCTGAGTTCGCTCAAGACTTAAATGCTTACCACTCTATCGATGCTGAAGCTGAATTAACTTCTATGTTATCTGAGTACATCTCAATGGAGATCGACTTAGAAATCTTAGATATGTTATTAAGCAACGCAGGTACTGTTGACTACTGGTCAGCTGCACTTGGTGAAGTATATGATGGTTCAGGTACTTTCTTAAGCCCAACGGCTGCAGAAGCTTACACTCAGTTTACATGGTTCCAAACTTTAGGTACTAAAATACAAAAAGTTTCTAACCAAATCCACCAAAAAACTCTTAGAGGAGGTGCAAACTTCTTAGTAACTTCTCCGGAAGTAGCTACTATCTTAGAGTCTATCCCTGGATATGCTGCAAATACTGATGGTAACTCAATGCAATTTGCAATGGGTGTACAAAAAGTTGGTGCATTAAATAACAGATTTACTGTTTACAAAAATCCTTATATGAAAGATAACACTATCTTATTAGGATTTAGAGGTGCTCAATTCTTGGAAACTGGAGCGGTTTACGCGCCATACATTCCATTAATTATGACTCCACTAGTGTACGATCCAACTAACTTTACGCCAAGAAAAGGTGTAATGACTCGTTACGCTAAGAAAATGGTAAGACCAGAATTCTATGGTAAAGTTTACATCAATGGATTAAACAGAATCTAATAATTAGATTTTAGTTTATATTATTAAAGAGAGGCTAAGAAATTAGCCTCTTTTTTTTATGCTCTGATATTTATAGTAAATAGAGGAGGTTATTATGTCAAAACAAAATATACAAAAAACACCACCAAAGGGAAATATTAGATTTTCAATTTCCTTGTCTGATGAGCAAAAATTAGCAAAGCAAGCAATACTTCATCACCCATATAGCTTTGTTGTTGGAAAAGCCGGCAGTGGTAAAACTTTATTGGCCTGTCAAATTGCTCTTGATATGTTTTTTAAAAGAATGATAAACAAAATAATTATAACTAGACCAACAATTTCTACAGAAGACAACGGTTTTTTACCTGGATCCGAAAAAGAAAAAATGGAACCTTGGTTAGTTCCTATCCGTTCTAATATGAGAAAAGTTTACAATAAACCTCTTATACTAGATAAGATGGAAAAAAATGAAGATATAGAATTAGTTTCTCTTGCACACTTTAGAGGAAGAACTTTTGAAAATTCAGTAGTAATAGTAGATGAGTTTCAAAACTTAACTAGATCTCAATTTAGAATGGCTTTAGGCAGACTAGGTAAAGGTTCTACAATGATATTTTGTGGAGATAACCAACAAATAGACCTAAAAGACAAAAATTATTCGGCAATACATGACCTATCAAAAATTTCAGATTCAAAGTTTGTATATAAAAGAATACTACTTGATAACCATAGACATGAAGCAATTGATGAAGTTTTTGAAATGTTGATGGGTATGTAATAATTAACATATTTCTTGATATTTATATATAGAGGACAACTATGGCAACAAATATAACTATATACGATGGATCAGCAGGAACCATAAACGGTAATACACCTTTTGGAATCTATGACTCAGATACAGAATTTCAAACTGATGGACCTAAGGTTGCAGATTGGTGTGCAAAAAGACTAGGTTATCCTATAGTTGACATTGAGATGCAAGACGTTAACTTTTTTGCCTGTTTTGAAGAGGCTATTTCTGAATATAGTTCGCAGGTAAATTACTTTAATATTAAAGAAAATCTTTTATCTATTAAAGGAAATACTACTGGTAGTAATCTTACCCATAAAGAAATAACTCCAAACCACGGAAGACTTATGACAATAGCAAATAGCTATGGAATGGAAGCAGGGGCAGGAGGAGACGTAACGTACTATAGCGCCTCAGTAGCAGTAACCGCAAGTCAACAGGTTTATGATTTAACAGACCCAAACTTCGTTTCTCTTGAATCTGGAACGGCTGGAACAGATAATATAGAAGTTAGAAAAGTTTATTATCAAGGAACCCCAGCAATGACAAGATATTTTGATCCGTATGTCGGAACAGGATATGGAAGTGACCACCTATTAGATGGTTTTGGAATGGGTAACTATAGTCCAGCTGTAAACTTTTTAATGATGCCTATGTACGATGATTTATTAAGAGTACAAGCAATAGAATTTAATGATACCATTAGAAAGTCTGCATACAGTTTTGAAATAGTAAACGATAGATTAAAAATATTTCCACGACCTAAAGGCAATTTTAATATGTGGATAGAATATATAAAAACGGCAGATAGAAATAGCGCTTTAAAAAATGGAACAGCAACAAATGTAATTACAGATTTTTCTAATGCAGATTATGATAATATGCTATATTCTAGTATAAACGACCCTGGAAAACAATGGATTAGAAAATATACCTTGGCGCTGGCAAAAGAATTATTAGGTAATATAAGAAGTAAATATAGCTCAATACCTATACCGGGTTCAGAAACTAATCTTGACGGTGATACACTTAGAAGTGAAGCATCTGTAGAAAAAGAAAACTTAACAACCCAATTAAGAGAAGATCTTGAAGCAGCATCTAGAAGAAATCTTTTAGAAAGGCAACAAGAAGAATCTGACTTTATGAATCAAACAATGAATAAAATTCCATATGGAATATATATAGGGTAATTCATGGCACTATTTGGATCAGCAAGAGATGTTAGCCTTTTTAGAACACTTAGCAGGGAATTGGTTAATGATATTATAGATACAGAGGTAGATATTTTAAAAACTTCTGTATATGACGTTGATGAAAATTTATACGGAGAGTCTATTGACAAAATATTTAAACCTGGAGTTAGAGTAAATTGTATTATAGAGGTTGAAGATCAGGTTTGGGACTCAACAGAACTTGGTCCGGACATTAATCAACAGTCAAAGTTTAGCTTCTTAAGAGATGACCTATTACCAGCTGGAAGTATAGGAACTCCAGCGGCAAACGTTGTTTTAGAGGTTGGGGATATAATATATTGGAATAACATATATTGGGAAATAGACAGTGTTGTTCAAAATCAACTAATAGTTGGAAAAGATCCAGACAAAGATAAAGGATTTATTTCTGGAGATAGAACAGAGTTTGGATCTAACTTTTCAATTATTTGTCAAACACATCAAACTAGAAAAAGTAGGGTACAACTTGAAAATATTAGAGTAGGATACAATAACTATGGATTATACGGTGAATAAAAATGGCAGATAGGTATCCAGAAATACCAAAAACAGAGAAAGGTAATAAAAATCTAGCTAGAGCTGGACAATTACCATATGCAACACCATCTCCAGGCGTACCTTCAACTATGGGCCAAGGGTATAACGCTAGTCGCGGATACACCGTTGATTCTGGAGGAAATAAATTATCTACAAATAGACCTTCTCAAATTAGTAGGGCAGAAGATATAAAAAATGTTAGTGTTGGATTATATGATGTTGATGAGGCAATTTATTATTATTTTGAAAATGTAATTAAGCCAAGAGTAAAAGAAGGTGAAAAAGAAATAAAAGTACCTGTTATATATGGTTCTCCAGAAAGATGGAAAAGTGTACAAAAATCTGGAGTATTCAGAGATGCAACTGGAAAAATACAATTTCCAATTTTAATATATAAAAGAACAGGAATAGAAAGACTAGAAGGATATAGTAAATTAGATGCAAATAATCCAAATCTTTTTTACACTGTAGGAAGCGCATATAACGAAAAAAATAGATATGACCAATTTGATCTATTAATAGGAAGAAAGCCTAGCCAAAAAACTCATAATATAGTTATACCTGATTATGTTAGATTGTCATATGACTGCATATTACTTACTGATTTTATTAACCACCAAAATAAAGTTATTGAAGATATAAATTATGCTTCTAATTCATATTGGGGAAAAGATAACTATTATAAGTTTCTTGCAAACATGACAAATTTTAATTTAACAAATGAAGCTGTACAAGGAGAAGAAAGGGCGTCAAGGGCAGAATTTAGTTTAGAAATGAGTGGTTATATCATTCCAGACAATTTACAAAAAGATATGACGCAGGCAAATAGATTAGATTATGGTGTTGCTCGGGTTCAAATTGGTTCAACAACAACTACAAACATAGAAAATAAAGGTGGAAGAAATCCACAACAAGGGCTAGCAGGAAAAACTAGCTATTATTCAAATAATAAATAATAAAGTTACGGAGAGGTTACAATGGTATTAAATCAAGACATTCAAGAAAAATTAAGCAAGCACAGAGAAGAAAAAGCTAAACAAACAGCAGAACAAACAACGTCAGAAAAAAGATTTTCAAAAGAAGAATTAGATAATATATCTGAAATAAAATCTAACTATGATGCTATCACATTAAGAATGGGACAGGTTCACTTTGAATTGAGTGCATTAAACGAAGAAAAAATAAATTTAGAATCAGATTTTGGTAAAAACAGAGAACAAGAAGTTGTGTTTGCAAAACAATTAACTGAAAAATATGGGAAAGGATCTTTAGACATTTCTACAGGAATTTTTACGCCAGCAGAATAGTTTTTGGACTTTTATTCTATATTTATATATGAATATCTGTATTCACTTTTATCAACAGAAATAGATAAAAAATAGTAAACTAGAGGAGAATATAAATGGCCGAAAGAATAGTTAGTCCAGGTGTCTTTACACAGGAAAATGACTTATCTTTTTTACCAGTGGGAATTGGTGAAATAGGAGCAGTAATTATTGGAGGTACTGAATCAGGTCCAGCATTTATGCCGGTTCAAGTACGATCTATGAATGAATTTGAACTTAGGTTCGGAAGCAGCACAAAAGGTACTTATGTACCATTTACAGTAAAAGAATATATAAAAAGCGCAGGAGTAGTAACGATAGTTAGAACTCTTGGTTTGGATGGATTCACAGTTAACAATCAGGTATACTTAATAGCATCTGGTTCAGATATTGGTCCTTCTGGTTCTACTGTAGGTGCAAACACTGATCCATATATTGTTGGTGTAATACATGCGTCAACAACAGGAGATAACTCCACTAAGGATGGACTTTTACAAGAAACATCTGTTATTACTGGAACAGCAACTGGAGGCGCATTTGCAACTTCATCTGCTACTGATTATTCAGATACTCCTCCATTAGTATTTAATGTAGCTTCAATACAAGAAAATGTTAATCCTGAAATCCAAATTGGAACCTCTGGTACAAATGAATTTAGATTTATAGGTGTTGGTGGTACAACGGCTCCAGCTGATGATGCAGATCCAAACGGACCTTACTACTTCTTAACAGGATCATTTGTATCTACATTCGTAACTAATTTAGCAGCAGAAATAAATGCTCACGCATCTTCTCTTGTAACAGTTGCTGCAGATACAGACATATTACATGTAACTGCTTCAGCGTTAGGAATTGCAGGTAATTCAATTACAGTACAAACTGGTTCTGCAACTCAAGGAATCACTACTCAAATAACTCTTGCAGGTGGTCTAGCTCAAACAGGAACAGCTACAGCTTTAGACTCTGCATTAACTGGTAATGGTGTAATATCAATGGCGAAGTTTATGGGTAACTCTGGTCACCTTTCAAGCACGTCAAATACAATGTCACTTGACAAAACAAATGCAAATTATTTACCTAACTTACTAGGAACAGATCCTGGAAACACTCTTCCAACAGCTGCTCATAGTATAAATAATTCACCATCATATGTTTACTCTTTATTTAATTCTCAATCATATGGAGCAGCAGATACAAATAACGGTGGTGGATATAGATTTACTAAATTAAGTGCATCACTTGACACAATAGACTTTGATTCAGCAGCAGCATCTGTAACAGGAACAAATAGTAATACTTCCGGTAAAGAATATGCAGCTGCAAGAACTCCTTGGGTTGTTTCACAAACAACAAACGGAAATAACTTCCCATTATTTAGAATTCATACATTTGCCCATGGTACTAATTCAAATAGATACTATAAGGTAAGTGTAACGTCTATCAAAAAAGCAGGAAGTGTAAGTGGACAAGACTATGGAAACTTTAGTATAACAATTAGAAAAATTGATGATTCAGATAATAAAGTTATTGCTTTAGAATCTTACTCAAACTGTAACCTAGATCCTAATTCACCAAACTATATTGCTAGATTAATTGGTGATAGAGATAGATCTTATGATGGTGCAGGGAAATTGATAACTACTGGTGATTATCCAAATATATCTAGATATGTTAGAGTAGAAGTACACGAAAGCGTTAGAAACGCAGTTTATTCAGAACAACTAGTACCATTTGGACATGAAGCTTATATATCTCCATTCTCAGTAACAGTAGCTGATGAAAACGCTTCTACAGATACAGCATACTATCCAGAAGTTGCTTTGGTAACATCTAGAAGTTTAGAAACAGACACCGTAACATACTTTGGAATGAACTTTAATGAAGATATATTAAACAATGGTATGTATAACTACTTAGCTCCACTATCCGACACAGCAGCAGTTGGTAAAAATAGAACATTCTTACTTTCTAGCTGTACAAACGGTTCAACTGGCGGAGAAGTTGGTTTAGATAGTGCATTAAATAACAAAAGATTTACTCTTGGTTTCCAAGGTGGATTTGATGGAAAAAACCCAGCAAAACAAATAGCTATAGGAAAAGATTTAGCATCTGGAAATAGCTTTGGATACAGCTTTGCAAGTACAGGCGATGAAGGATATAGAGTATACAAAAAAGCTATCGATACAGTAGCTAATCCAGACGAAATAGATATTAATCTTATAGTTGCTCCTGGTATATTAACACAAAATGCTTCTAACATAGTTGCAAAAGTAATTGAGGTTTGTGAAGATAGAGGTGATGCATTTTACATTGTAGATGGAGTTAATTCTCTTAATGGCGATTCAGTAACAGCAGCAACAACTCAAGCCGCAAATTATGACACTAACTATGCAGCAATGTACTATCCATGGGTTAGAGTTTTTGATGCAACTGTAAATAAATTCTTATTTGTTCCACCATCTGTTGTAGTACCTGGAGTTATGTCGTTTAATGATAAGGTTGCTTTCCCTTGGTTTGCACCTGCAGGATTAAACAGAGGAAGTTTAACAACGGTAACTGAACCATATACAAGATTAACTCACTCAGAAAGAGATGAATTATATGAAGGTAAAGTAAATCCAATTGCAATATTCCCTAACACTGGAGTATGTATTTGGGGCCAAAAAACTTTACAAACAAAACCTTCTGCACTTGATAGAATTAATGTTAGAAGATTGCTAATTAAACTTAAGAAATTTATTGCATCTTCAACTAGATATTTAGTATTCGAAAATAACACAACAGCAACAAGAAACAGGTTCTTAAACATTGTTAATCCATACCTAGAAACAGTACAGCAACAACAAGGATTGTATGCGTTTAAAGTAGTAATGGACGAATCAAATAATACACCTGATGTTGTAGACAGAAATCAAATGAAAGGTGAAATATTCCTACAGCCTGCAAAAGCTGCAGAATTTATCATCGTTGACTTTAATATTATGAGAACTGGTGCATCTTTCGAAGAATAAAAAACAGTAAAGAAGATATTTATATATAGAGGAGAAAAATAAATGGCAAATCTAGTCGATCCAAATGAAATAATGTTCACGGCGTTTGAACCAAAACAACAAAATAGATTTATATTTTATGTTGATGGAATACCAGCGTATCTTATTAAAACAGCTGCAAGACCAGTTATTACAACTGAAACAGTTGAATTACAACATATAAACGTTTCAAGATACGTTAAAGGTAAAAGTACTTGGGGCCCTATAAGTTTAACACTTTACGATCCAATCGTTCCTTCAGGTGCGCAAGCAGTTATGGAATGGGTACGTTTACACCACGAATCAGTAACAGGTAGAGATGGTTATGCAGACTTTTATAAGAAAGACGTAACAATCAACGTACTTGGACCAGTAGGTGATAAAGTAGAAGAATGGACAGGTAAAGGTGCATATATTACAAGTGCAGACTTTGGAGCAATAGATTGGACAGCTACTAATGCAGTAAACGAAATCACTATGGAAATTCAATGTGATTACTGGATACTACAATTCTAATATAAAATTATATATTTTAAGAAGACCCTACAAGTTAGGGTCTTTTTTTGTTTATTTTTTGCGGAAATATATATTTATATATGTTATATTAGAAACAATAGGAGAAAAGTTATGACTAAAGTAGTAGACCCAGATTACCCAGGACAAGAAAGATTATCAGATCAAGATATAAAAAATTTAGCAATTCAAGATGCAGGCAATGCAGTTAATGAATCAGCAAAAAATTATCCATTCCCAACTGAAACAATAGAATTACCTAGTGAAGGATTATTATATCCTGAGACTAGCCCACTATCTTCAGGAAAGGTAGAAATTAAGTATATGACAGCTAAAGAAGAAGATATTCTTACTTCTCAAAACTTAATTAAAAATGGAACTGTTATAGATGTATTATTAAGATCACTTATAGTTAGTCCTATAAATTATAACGAGCTACTAGTTGGAGATAAAAATGCAATCATGATAGCAGCAAGGGTATTAGCGTATGGGAAAGACTACGAGGTTGAACTAACAAATCCATCAGGACACAAGCAAACTGAAAACATAGACCTTACTTTATTTTCTAATAAAATGCTAGACGAATCAAATTTTGAAAAAGGACAAAATAAATTTTCTTTTCAACTACCAGCTTCAAAGAGAATGCTTGAATTTAAGCTTTTAACACATGGTGATGATAAAAAAATAGCAGATTCAATAAAGGCAGCAAAAAAGGCTTCAAACAGAATATCCGGTGTGTCACCAGAACTAAGCACTAGACTAAAGCATATGATATTATCTGTTGATGGAGAAATGGATAGAATTAAAATATCCAAGTTTGTGGATACAGAGTTCTTATCTAGAGATTCTCTTGAATTTAGAGAGTATATAAAACAAGTATCTCCAGATATAGACCTTACATACTCATATTATGGCGAAGATGATGGAGAAGAACACTCTATTACTATGCCGATGTCCGTTAAGTTTTTTTGGCCTAGGTCCTAATTATAGGGCCATTCTGCACAAATTGCTATTTGATATGGCATACTACTCACAAGGGGGTTTTAACTGGTCTGACCTGTATACAATGCCGGTCCATCTTAGAAGATTCTATCTTGACAAATTAAAAGAAGTCAAAAAGAAAGAAAAAGAAGACATAGAAAAACAAAACAAAAAATCTACTCCAAGAATGCCTCGAAAGAGATAATAACTCTAACTTTCTGATATTTATATATGATAAACTATGAAAATCAGGAGACAATAAATGACAGAACAAGAACTTCGCAAACAAGTTAGAATAGAGGTTAAATCAATAATCTCAGAAGAAAATGCAATAACTAAACTTTTAGGTAAACTTTTTGCCGGTATGTCAAAGGCTGCCCAAAAAAGAGCAGTAAAAAAGATGATGGATACTCCTGAGTTGGTAGCACTCATGAAATCTTCTGATAACCCAAGAACAAATGCGTATATAGACGCAATAAATAAACTGTAATATAACTAATGGCAAAATTTGAAGACATAAAAAAAGCCAATGATGAGCAAAAAAGGCTCAACAAAAACCTTGACGACGCAGTTAGAAGGGTTGGCACCATGTACACTAAGTACGAGGAGTTTTCAGATAAGCGGTCAAAAGAAGCTAAAGCATATAAAAAAGCATTAGATGCCCAAGAAAAATCTTTAGATACAATTTCAGAAAAAGTAGAAGATCAAAAAGAAGCTGTTGCCAAAATTGCAACAGAATATAAAGAACAACTAAAAACCTCTGCAAAACTAAAAGGTATAGAAAAAGATATTACAGACTTTCAAAAAGAAAAAGTATTATCTGCTAAAGCTATAGAAGGATTTGACCAATCTTCTTTATTAACTTTAAAAGCCAAAGAAGCATTAGATTCTGGAAGGGTTGGAAAGTCTCAAGCAATATTAGAAATAGCTAGTCTTGAAAGAGACTTAATGAAAGAGGTTGTAGACGGAAACCTAGATCTTGAAGACGTACAAGGAAGACAGGCCGAAATAGTTCAAGACTTAGCTTCAAAATATGATTTAACAGGAGAAGAAGTTGACAACATTACAGCTGCCGTAGATGGACAGTTTAATAATGTTGCAGCTTTAAATGAAGAGTTAAATCAAACAAATGCGCTTGGAATATCTAGAAGAGATATATTACAGTCTCAACAAGAAGCATTGTCTGAACAAGATGATATGCTTAAAAATTTAAAAGCTGGAGCCACAAAATATATTGGAGTATTTAGTAACGGATTTTTAGCATTTGGAGCAGTATCTAAATTTTTAGCAGATCAAGTTATAAGTACTAGAGACTTAGCAAAAAACTTAGGTGTAAGTCAAGGTACTGCATTTAAACTTGGAAAACAAACCAAGCTATTAAATATGGAATTTGCTGGAATGGGTATGGACTTTGTCAAAGCCCAAGAATCGATGATTGACTCAGCATCAGATCTTAGTGAGGTAACATATGGCAACGTTAAGGCGGTTGGTATCATGTCCGAAAGATATGGAGTATCGGTTACTGAAGCAGCAAACTTAAGAAAAATACAATTAGATATTACAGGAGGAAGTGAAGAGGCTGCAGATGCGCTTACTGCTGGCGCAATAGCATTAGCAGAGGCAAACGATGTTGCTCCAGGAGAAATACTTTCTGAAATGGCAACTAATAGTGAAGAGTTTGCAAGATTTGGATCTGAAGGCGCAAAAAGAATGGCATTAACTGCGCTTGCAACTAAAAAGGTAGGCATAGAAATGGCCTCACTAGTTTCTGCAAGTAAAGGGCTATTAGATATAGAAAATTCTTTAAATGCAGAAATGGAAGCAGAGGTAATGCTAGGCAGAGAACTTAATCTAGAAACAGCAAGAGCAGCCGCTTTACAAGGAGACCACTTAACAGTTCTTAAAGAATTAGCAAAAGAGTTTGGTACTGTTGAAGACTTCCAAAACCTATCAGTACTACAACAAGAAGCAGCAGCGGCCGCAGCCGGACTTACTGTTGAAGAAATGACTAAGATGCTTGCTAATCAAGATAAAATAACTAGTCTTAAAGGTGAAGAACTAGAGCATTTTAAAAAGACTGGCGAATTAGCAGCTGAAGCTGTACCACATGGAGAAAGACTTGCTGGTTTTGCAGCAGAAAATGTAAACTCAATAATTGCTGGAGTTGGAGCGTATGGGTCAATGAAGCAAGGTATTAAAGACGCAGCAAAAGCTGCCTCAAGTGGAATGGGCATACTAAAAAAGTTTTTAGGTTTTGGACAAGAAGAATCTCCAGCTGGAGACTTAGTTTCAAAAGTAACCGATAAAGCTAAGGACAAAGGTAAAGACTTAGTTTCAAAAGTAACCGATAAAGCTAAGGACAAAGGTAAAGACTTAGTTTCAAAAGTAACTGATAAAGCTAAAGACAAAGGTAAAGACTTAGTTTCAAAGGGTACAGATAAAGTAAAGTCAGCAATACCTAGTCCAACAAAAGCAACAGAAGCAGCTGCAGGTACCTCTGGATCAGGAAGTACTAGTTTTATGGATAAGCTAGGAAAAGTCGATATGAAAAAAGTTCTTATGGGAGCAGCCGCAATGGTTGTTGTTGCAGCAGCTGTATATGTGTTTGGTAAGGCTGTACAAGAATTTTCAGAAGTTAGTTGGGGAGATGTTGGTAAAGCCGTAGTTGGTATGCTGGCATTAGTTGGAGCCGTAGCTTTATTAGGGGCAATAATGTCTTCAGGAGTTGGAGCAATTGCAATTATTGCAGGAGCTGCTGCAATGTTAATAGTAGCTGCCGCGGTTTATGTGCTAGGAAAAGCAATACAAGAAATGGCAAAAGGATTTTCAATGATGGGAGAAATAGGCGAAACCATAACAGAATTAGCAGGATTAGGAGGAGCATTTATGATGATTGCTGCAGGTTTCGCCGCAATGGGATTAGGATTAATTCCATTTGCATTTGGTCTTGCAGCCATTACTCCATTCCTTCCTACACTAGTAGCATTAGCAGCTATGGGAGCAGTATTAGGAACAGTATTTAGTATATTTAGTGGAGACGAAGAAAAAGAAGGTGAAACTTCAACGTCATCAGAATTATCTGGAAAAGATGGAGAATCTGGTTCTAGTGGAAAGGATGGACAAAGTTCAGAAAGTGTTGAAAAAGACAATGATGTAAACAAACAATTATTATCCAAAATGGATGAATTAATAGGTGTAATTAAACAGGGTGGAAACGTTACTCTAGATGGCAGAAAAGTTGGAGAAACTATGTTTTTAGGTAGAACCCCAGCAGGAGCATAACATGGCAGATGGACCAAGCATAAGTAAATTTGAAACTGTAGATTTAGCATCTTTTTATAAAAAGAATGGAAGTCAATTTTCTTCTATTCAACCTTTTGCTGGCCAATTTGACCATTCTGGTCCTCAGGTAAATACAGCAACAAATAAGACACCACTAACAAACTTAGCTAAAAACGCACCGCAAGTTGGAGCATTTACCCCAGGCCCTATAACATCTAATGTTGAAGTATTTTCAACACCATCAACACCAGAAAAAATAGGTATATCTCCAGCTGGATTTTTATTTAGCCCAGTATTTACAGCGCCAGAAGTATCTAATAATATGTTAGCCCCGGGACAATCTGGTCCATCAGTTTCTAATAATATGGGTAATCCACCTGGTACAGCTCCAGCTGTTTCAAATAATATGTCCTCTCCGGGTCAATTTGGTACCCAAGTTTCAGCATTTGGTTTTGTGCCTGGATTTACAACCCCAGACTTAAAGATAGTTAATGGAATTCCAAATATAGATGCTTCAGGTTTTACAAAAAATATGACTAATCCAAATAGTCAATTTAAAGGAATAAGTGGAAAGGCAGGAGCATTTAAGTTTGCAAGCCAAAAACTATCTACTCAGTTAAAGGTTCACAACGGACTTTCAGATATAGATATGAATGGTTTTATTACTGGCAAAAAACATCTAGGTCCAAGCGATTTTACAGGAGTAATTGGTAGCATGCCAAACTTAAAGTTTCAAATGTCAACAGATAATCCTGGAACAACATCAACTTGGACTAGACAACAGTACAATGAAAAAGTAGGTGGTGCATATAATACAATAGCAGATATAAAACAAAATGGATTTAATTTAAAAAACTTAGGACAATATAGAGGGGCTAGTGATTTTATTGGAATAGAAGATAATAATTACACTTATCCTAATACTCCATCTACAAATAGATCTTATAACTTTGCCAGTGAAAGATATGATAGCGTTTTATCTAAAGTTGTTCCATCATCTGCACCCGGTAAAATAGACAGTATAGGTCAACAGTTTAAACTATTAGGTAGAAGTAGTCCTTATGGAGATACCTCAATATCTGCTAGAAAATCTCAATTTGGTAATGATTCTTTTGATTCAAAAATAGCAAAACAATATACATCAATACCAGGTGTAGGTGAAACAGACCTTAGAAGAGAATCAACAAATGTTCATTCATTTGGAAACGCTACAGACCAACCATTCGTTCAAAGAGATATTGGAAGTAACTGGAGTTTATTTAGTGATTCACCCTCTGCAAAAGGAGGTAAAGGTTCATTGCTTGGAATAGATTTAATTAGAGGTGGTATAGGAACAGCAATAAATAGATCTTTATTTGATGCTCTTAGAATAGGTAAATTTTTAATAAGTCCAAAAGGATTATTATTTATTGCTAAAAATGTAGGAATGCAACTTACTAATCCTAAAATGCAAATTGATAATATTATTGGAATTGGAGCAAATAGAATATATGCGTTAGGTTTACCAACAGTAGCTCAAACATTAACAAATGCTGTTGGTATACATTTAGTACGACATGGATTAGGACCACTAAATGGCCAATTACCTAAAAATGCTAGATACGAAGATAATATATTTCAAAGCGAATCTCCGCTTTCACAAGGCTCAGGAGGCCAAGGCGCTAAGTCAGCCCTTAAAAAGGCAGGATTTGATTCACCTGATACAAGCCAACTAACAGATAAAGCAGATGTTAATCTTGATTCAACTACTGGAGATGCAACCCCTCTTGGCGATGGAAGTCCAAGAACAAAATCTAGGCTAGCATTTTTACAGACAGATTTAAAATCTGGATTACTAGCTGTAACTGGAGATGACCAACCAGATTCTTTTCTCGGAACACTGAGCAGTAAAATACCAGCTTTTGTAAGAGGAATGGGTAAAACTAAAATTGCTCGTTTATCAGACAAAGGATTTTTAGGCCCGGGTTCTGTTTATGGTATTGGCGGTACTTCTATATTTAGATCAAACGTAGGTATTGGTATAAACCAACACGAACAAACAGGAGGAACATACGCAGATTCTAGATTCTTTACTGGTAAAAATAATGATGGAGAAAATCCATCATTTGCCAGAGTATATGATACCCCAGACGAAGGCAATAAGTATAGTGATAAAAATGGCTCTAATATCTTTGATGATATGACGTCTGAAGACAGTAGTAATAATTCTCAATTAGCCCTAAGATTAGACAATATAATAAACATAGATGGAGAAGATGCAGCCCCTGAAAATAGTAGTAACGTAACTTCAGATGGCCACTCTCCAGATCCAGTTGTTGAAGAAGATAGTACATTTTACAACTCTCAAAATCAAAGGCTGAGAAGATATACAACCCTTGCTTATGGTCAAATTCCTAGAAATGATGATAGAATAGGTCACCCTTTAATGGATTTTAGAGAACTATTAGAAAACAACAATAAAAACTTTCAACAACCAAATGGAGCTGATCCAACAGCTCTACCTTGGGAAGGTTTAGATAGAATGACTCGTTTTGGAGGAAACTATGGTAGATTACTATCGGCAGATGGTGGAGCTATCATGGATAGGTCAGATAGAAAAGTTGATTTAGGAGTAGATGATAAAGTAGTAGATCCTACATCAATAACACCTGGAATAATGGGAGAGGCTGCTGCTGAATATGCAGATAATTTTGAAGATTTCATAAACTTTAAATTTAGCAGTAAACGACCTAATGCAGCAGAAGAAATTTTACAATTTAGAGCATTTTTAGACGGAATAAGTGATGCATTCAATTATAGTTGGCAAGATATAGCATATGTAGGCAGAACAACTCCGACATATTTATTTCAAAGTATAGAAAGAGCAGCTAGTTTCAACTTTAAAGTTTATAGCTTTACAAGAGCAGAGATGGAGGCAAACTATAAGCGATTAAATAGGTTTATACAGATGACTCTTCCAGAATTTCAAAGCGGATTACCTGTAGGACCACTACTAAAATTAACAATAGGAGATTGGTGGAAAGAAAACCCATTTATTCTTGATGGTTTTACTTTAACCCCAGTTGACAATGGCTCATGGGATATAGACGAAGGAAGACAGCTGCCGTTTTACATTGATTGCTCTGTTAGTGGAAAAATATTATTTAGTAAATCTAATGTTGGCGGAGAGGTAACTGATAGACAACATAGTAGTACAACAGACGCGTTTGCAGCGATAACCAATGATTCCTGGAGACAATAATGAATAGGTATGAAACAAATAAACAGAGAAAAAACAAAGATACAGGAAGAACATTTTATGCAACAACAATGTATCCTAAAATAGATAGATCTTCAGAAGATATTTACATAAGAGCTAGATATGGAGATAGATTAGATATTTTGGCTGGAGAATATTACAACGACGTAACACTTTGGTGGATAATAGCACAAGCAAATGGATTAGGAAAAGGATCTTTGGCAATACCGGCAGGAAAACAATTAAGAATTCCTATGGATACTGACAGTATAATAAATAAATTTAATGATATAGTACAAAATAGAAGGGTTATATAATGGGAAGTTTTTTAGCTAGGCCATGGCCAAAAGCCTTAAAATCTGCTTTAGGTAAAAGAATCGACGTAATACCAGAAGGTTATCAAGCATGGACACACGGAAGACAACCTTTTATTAGGGTAACCTCTAACGTAAAAATAAATGGCAATACACAATATAGAAAGCAGTTTCAATTGTTTAGCGGAAATCTTAAAGGATTAACTACTTCGTATGACCTAAATAATAGAAATGAGCCTAGGCCTGGGATAACTTCACTATCAGTAAAAGATACAGGTTCAACCGGCGCCCTTAGAAAAATTAACTATGAATTTAAGTGCTGGTCGCTAGAACAACTAAAGGCTATGGAAGCTTTATATATGTCTTTAGGTACTTTTCAATGTGTTGAGTGGGGCTGGACAACAAAACAAGATGGATCCAGAGTATTTCAAAAAATGCCATTAGATAGTCCTGGAGCTTTAGGCTCAATGTCTGATTTCTATAAAAAGGTACGTGAATTATCTAAGTCTGCAGAATTTTGTTACGACGCTGCAAAAGGTAAAGTATCAAATTTTAGTTGGACACTAAACGAAGTCGGAGGTTTTGATTGTAGTGTTGAATTAACTTCTATGGGAAACATAATGCTAGAAACCCCAACCCAAACGGCGTCAGTTTCAAATGGATGTTCAGACGCTGATGATGAAGAAGACGTAGATCAAAAACAACCAAACGTTAAAACAATTTGTTCATTTTTATACGAAACAATGGAAAAAGGAGAAGCCTTTACCGTTGAAGGCCATGGCGGTGGAGAAGTATTTGCAGGAACAGCCATAGTATTTGATAAAGATATAAGTGATGAAGACAAGGAAAAAGATAATGATGAACAATCATTTAATGACGAAATTAGTTATTACGTTACATGGGACTTTTTTGAAGAAAGAATGATAAATAAATTACTTATTCCAAAAATCAATCCTAATAGTGGCAAAACAGAATCAGATTTAGATCCAGCTGCACAAAATGATATTTCACAAAACGAAAGAACATGGACAAAAATATGGAATAATTTTAAGTCACAGTCTCAGGCTAAGTTTTTAGTTAAAAGAGAAAACAATGGTATTGGAGCATTAGACAGTAGAGGTTTAACAATACCAAATGTTAATCCTTATTTAATATCTTCGAATCCAAATGTGTGTTTACTACCAGGACAAGAACACTATACTGGTTTTGAAGATGGATCTCCAGCTATTCAAGCTTGGTTTGAAGGAGCCGCGGTAGGATTAGGTGTAGCTACTGCAGGAGCAGCTGCAACAGGAGTTGGTGCACCAGTTGCAATTGTTACTGGAGGATTAGCACTAATTTCAGCAGGAGTAGCCTGGTTACTCGATGATGACAATGTAAATGAATCTTCTCTAAAAGGATTAAAAGAGGCAAAAGCTGGCGGACTAAACTTTGCAGTTGACGGAAATCCAATGAAAGGTTTTTTAGGCTCAATGTTATTAAATGTAAGGCATTTGGAACAATCGTTAGATGATTCAAAAACAGTAGCAGAATATATTCAAAAAATACTAGATGATATTTCAGAAGCCTGCTCAAATCAATTTGATCTTTCTGTAGTTGAAGACCCAGATAACCCTTCAATACTAAGAATAGTTGATTCAGGTACCATTGATGATGATAGTGAAGACAAAGATAGAGTTGTTGTCTTCCCAGTAATGGGCCCAAGATCTATTGCAAGAAGCGTAAATCTAGAAACAAAACTGTCAGGAAACATTGCTGCACAGGTAATGTATGGTACAAATAGAAAGGTTAATTCTCATGAAATGGGAGAAGATAATACTAGTGATTTTGGTTTTTGGAATGCTAGAGTTGTTGACATGGATTATGAAAACATAAAAATGGTTGAAAGTCTTAAAAAAGACGAAGAATGCTGTAAAGACGATCAAAATGGCCCAACAGATCAAGAGGCAACTATAAAAGGAATAGTGGAGTCATATAAAGATTCCAGGGTAGAATTAGCAGAAAATGTTGGTGCAGAGTCAATAGAAGCAGCAAACACTGCAACTAGAAAAATGATAGAGACACAAACAGAATTTTCAGTTGATGGCGCAGATGGCGGAGAAAAAATAAGGGTTAGTGCTAGATCAATTGGAGCAACTCTTCCACTATCACTAGGACTAACTATTGACGGAATATCAGGTATAAAATGGGGATTACCTATGACAATAGATTATCTTCCACCAAGATATTCTGGAGTATATTTTACAGTTGTTGGTGTCGATCATACCATAGACTCAACAGGTTGGACAACAGCTTTAAACACAGTAATGAGAGGCGGAGGAGGAAACATTGGTGCAACAGGTTTTCCTACACCTCCACCAACTGAAGAAGAGGCCCCACCAATAGTTAGAGAAACTCCACCACCTCCACCTCCACCAGAAGAACAACCAATAGTAGAGGAGGAAGAAGAAGTTGTAGAGCCAGAACCAGAAGTAGAAGAAGAACCAGTAGAGTCTAGGCATATTGACCAAGATGAAGCAGGAACAGAGGGTATGATAGTTTATAATGGCAAGTGGATTTATGGAGAAATGGGCGGAGGAATGTTTGCAAAAGAAGAGGCGATATCTAGAGCAGACAGAACATATACTTGGAGATTAATTCAACGCAAGAACAATAATACCTATAGAATAGAAGTTGACGGTGTACAAATAACAAACATAGGTACAAAAAGGAAACCAAAATTTAAAATTGGAGAAATGGGAATATATGGCTTCTCAAGAGTAGCTAGATCCAATCAATTTGGTATAGGTAATCAAATAGGAACTACAGCAAATTATGGTGAACACGACGAAAAAGATTTACAAGAACTAATAGATTTATGTGAAGACAATACACAAAGCGATCACGCAGCAAGGATAATTTGGGGCGCCATACGAGATCATATTGCTATAAGGTTTAACTTATTTAAAAATCTACGTGATGTATCGGCCCAATGGACTGCTCCAGGAGAAAAAGTTTATGGTGGTAGATTTGGGTAGAAACAGTTAATAGAGGCTAATATTTATGAAAATACGTAGAAAAGAAGATATAAAGGGAAATTTATATACTAGAGGAGGTCTATTTCAAGTGTATGACGCTGGCAATAAGGTTCAAAAAATAAATACTTATGTTGGCCCGTACCATTTAAAAAATAACGTTGCTTATGAAGGAGCTGAACCTAGATCAAATTCTAGAAAACTTAGAAGAATAGTTAAAAATCAAAATATATTTACGTATAATAAACTTAACAGCAACTACGCAAAAAGATTTACCGGAGTTATATCTTCTGTTCCAACTATAACAAATAAAGACGAAGAGGAAGGATTTTTTATTAGGTATTTTGTAAAACAACTTTCTTCTGGCTCTATTATAGAGGTAAATAAAAACACATATAAAGAGGTTAAAAAACAAAAAACCCCTCACCATAAATTATATTCTACTTTAGAAATAGAGTGGAAAATATCCGGACCAATATTTAATAAAATTTATAAAGGAGCCATAGTTGAGTCAGGAATTATTCCAACAAATAATAAATCTTTAGAATTAGCTGAAGATACTATGCCAGGAATAAGTGAATATATAGGAGATTCTCTACAATATGGAAACCCAAGAGAAGAATCCGCACTATATACTCCAGGAGATCAATTTATCAATGAAGATGGAGATGAATATTATGGATATTACCACATACATGTAAATAGACCAATGGAAGGAAAATACCATACAAGCAAACCGCATAAATATTTAGAACCTCTATCCGAAACAATATTTGATCCAGAACAAAAAACAGAGGAAGAAAAAATAATACAAACACCAGCAAAAACTTATAATTCATTGCAATAAATTTTTCTATTTCAAATATTTTTATTATATTATACCTATAAATGGTTATAGAACATTCACAAAAATTTAATGAAATGATTAAGCTTTGCGCTGAATCAGATGGTATAGTG
>Ga0181395_1000120_pt1 | contig 30190 bp, 29 predicted proteins | sample 18SPOviralmetaG_FD_130124 | JGI IMG/M metagenome (GOLD analysis project Ga0181395, IMG submission 130124) | Marine viral communities from the oligotrophic San Pedro Time Series (SPOT) site, San Pedro Channel, CA, USA - 18 SPOT_SRF_2010-12-16 | ecosystem: Environmental > Aquatic > Marine > Strait...
ACTACAGGGTTTACAGACTTTGCTGATTTAACTTTTGGGACAGCAACAGTAACAGCTAGAGGGTGTATGATTTATAACGATACAGCTAGTGGCGATCCTTCTGTAGCCACTATAGACTTCGGTGGAGATAAAACATCTACAGCAGGAGACTTTACTATAGTTTTTCCTGCAGCAGCAGCAAGCACAGCTATCATAAGAATAGCTTAATAAAAAGTGTCTGTCGGATGGGGTCGAGCTGGCTGGGGCGAGGGTCCCTGGGGACAACCAGCATCAATACCTATAAGCTTCACCATATCTGGTGTGGCTGGCACTTCTGCGTTAGGATCAGTCAGCGTTGACGCAGAGGCTAATCAAACACTTTCAACATTAGTCGCTACCAGTTCATTAGGAACTATAGGTGTAGTAGCTAAAGCTAATCAAACACTAACAGGACAATCTGCTACAAGTGGGTTAGGAAGCGTAAGCACAGATGCTGCAGCTAATGTAACACCAACAGGTCAAACAGGAACAACGGGAGCACCTGTTGCTGGTGTAAATGCACAAGCGATAGCTTCTATACAAGGTGCAGTTGGCACAGTTGGTTCTGTTTCAGTAGATGTAGACGGAGAAGCTAATGTTCCTGTTGCAGGACTAAGCACTACAGCTAGTGTAGGTTCTGTTATAGTACACCACAATCTTGTAGTAGCAGTATCTGGTTTAGCAGGAACAAGTGCTTTAGGAACTGTTGCTCAAGTAGCAAAAGCTAACGTAAGTGTCTCTGGTGTTTCAGCTACTGGCTCTGTTGGTTCTGTTACATTAATAGGAAAAGCAAATGTAACAACAACAGGTGCTGCAGGCACAAGTGCACTAGGCACTATTACAATTGCTTTAGGCATGACGGTTCAGGTTACAGGATTAGCGGCAACGAGTTCTCTCGGATCTGTAACTACAATAGCTAAAGCTACAGTTATTTTAGTTGGTCTTGAATCAACCACAGGCACGCCAACAATTTTAGTTTGGGGATTAGTTGATGATGCACAAGACCCAAATTGGAGCGCAGTGACTGATAGTCAAAACCCAAACTGGACAAATGTAGCTTAACTATTGTGTTAAAAAAGTATATAATCTAACTAACGTGAGGAAGAAATAAATGGCAAGTACATACGTAAATGATCTAAGACTTAACGAAATGGCGACAGGTGATGCGTCAGGGAGTTGGGGTACAGTCACAAATACAAATTTGGAGTTGATCGGAGAAGCTTTAGGCTTTGGCACAGAAGCAATTACAACTAATGCAGATACGCATACATCTACAGTAGCAGATGGAGCTACAGACCCAGCTAGAGCAATGTATATCAAATATACAGGCACACTAGACTCAGCCTGTACGATTACGATTGCACCTAACACTATGAGTAGGATGCAGTTTATTGAAAATGGCACTACTGGTTCTCAAAACATAATAATTTCACAAGGTACAGGAGCTAACATAACCATACCAGCTGGCGATACTAAAGCAGTTTACCTAGATGGTGCTGGTAGTGGTGCAGCAGTAGTTGATGCTTTTGCTAGTCTTTCTACAGTAGACCTAAAAGTACAAGACGATTTAACAGTTACAGATGATGTAAGTGTGGGCGGAGATTTAGACGTTGATGGAGCTACCACAACAGACGGCATTACAAATGCTGGTAACTTTGTTACAGATGGCGGAACAATCAAACTAGACGGAAATCACCCAACAGCTACAGGTAACGTAGCTTTAGGAGACACAGCATTAGACTCACTAACGACAGGAACAGATAACACAGCGATTGGTGATCTGTCTGGAACAGCAATTACAACAGGAGTAGATAATACTTTTGTAGGACAAGATGCTGGTAAAGCAGTATCCACAGGAAATAATAATGTTGCAGTTGGTAGTGATGCTTTAGTAACTGCAACTACACAACAAAGTAATACCGCAGTAGGGTTTTCTGCTTTGAAGAATACTGCTGCTGATAGAAATACAGCAGTAGGAACTTACGCATTGCGTGCCAACACGACAGGAACAGATAATACTGCTATTGGCTCAGATATACCTGGCACTTCATTTGGACCTTTAGGAAATAATACAACAGGAGCATCCAATACAGCAGTTGGTACTGCTGCTTTGACAGCTAACACAACCGCATCTAACAATACAGCCGTTGGTTACGCATCTTTAGGAGCAAACACTACAGGTGACAGAAATAGCGTATTGGGAGCAACAGCTTTAGATACAAACAGTACTGGTTCACAAAACGTAGCCATAGGTTATGCAGCACTAACAGCTAACACAACTGCGTCAGCTAATGTTGCTATTGGCGATAGTTCTATGGAAGCAAATACTACTGGTGCAAATAATGTAGCTGTGGGTGAAGATTCTTTAAAAGCAAACACTACAGGAGACAGAAATACAGCAGTAGGGTCAACTGCTTTAGATGCTTTAGATGGCGCAAACTACAACGTAGCTGTAGGATGGACATCACTTGGAAAGACTACAACAGGTGCTAATAATACTGCGTTAGGTTCATTTAGTATGCAAGAAAATACTACAGGAGCAGGTAATGTAGGAATTGGTTATGCAGCACTAGATGCTAATACTACAGCAGCTAACAACACAGCAGTTGGAAATTTTGCTTTGTCAGAAAACACTACAGGTGAAGATAATGTAGCTGTCGGCAGAGAAGCTTTATTAGAAAATACCACAGCATCTGGTAACACAGCTATTGGCAATCAAGCCATGAGAGAAAACACCACAGGATCAGTAAATACGGCTGTCGGAGCGTCTGCTTTATATGCGTGTACGACTGGAGAAAAAAATGTTGCTGTAGGCTTTCGTGCTGGAGCAGCTATAACGACAGGAGTTAGAAACGTACTTATAGGTGATGATGCTGGCGATGCTTTAACATCTGCTGGTTCTAACGTAGCCATAGGCTATCAAGCATTAGGTGCTGATACACTTGGACAACATAACGTAGCATTAGGGCAAGATGCTTTATCTACTCAAAACTTTACTACTGCAACTAATTCTTACAACACAGGTATTGGTAGTGCTGCTTTAGCTTCAAACACTACTGGACTCTATAACACAGCGTTGGGTGGTCAGGCTTTGTCAGCAAATCAAGCAGGTCTAAAACATACTGCTATAGGATATGGTGCTGGTCTTGATATAACAGGTGGTGAAGAAAATACATTAGTCGGTTATTTGGCTGGGGAAAATATGACTACAGCAAGTGGTTCTGTAGCAGTAGGACAAGAAGCATTAAAAGCACTCCAAACTGGAAACTTTAATGTAGCCATAGGCAGAGAATCTTTACTTAAAGTTAATGGTGCAGCCGACAATGTTGCTATGGGTAAAGCGGCTGGAGAAAATATTACAACAGGTGCTGCAAATACACTTATCGGTAAAGGAGCGGGTGCTGCTAATGTTACAGGCTCTAATAATATATATATAGGAAAGGATTCTACATCAGCTAGTTCTGCTCCTTCTCATGTAATAATTATAGGAACTGTAGCTACAGCATTAAACGAAAATAATCAATTTGCATTTGGTAATGACACACACGGTATTGTTCATAATAACTTTGATACAAATGCTTCTTGGACTAGAACATCTGATGAAAGAAAGAAAACAAATATTCAAGAAGATACCTTGGGTTTAAGTTTTGTAAACAAATTAAAACCTGTGACATTTAACTGGAAACCTAGCAACGAACTGCCAAAGGAGTTTAGAGATTATGCAGAGGAAAATGTCAAAAATACGGATATTGTTTTACACGGCATGCTTGCACAAGACGTTAAAAAAGCGTTAGATGAAGAAGAAGTAAATACGTTTGGAGGTTGGATGGAAGACGACACAGGAGCGCAAAGACTTTCTCAAGAAATGTTTATTTATCCACTTATAAACGCAGTAAAAGAATTATCAGCAGAAGTTGATAAAGTTAAAAAGAAACTTAATTAGGAGTAAAAAATGGCAGTAACAAAAACAATAGTAAAATGTACTCCATACATCAACAGCAATAGCAAAGTTGATCAATGGGATATAGAAATGACGTATGAAAACGATAGCGAAGGTGATGCTACTTATTATAAATCAAAATTTTCTACTACAGTAAATCAAAAAGATACTGATGCAGAGGGTAATGTAATAGCAACTAACTTTACACTTAAAGCTAAAGGTAGTTGGAGTAACGCTGATTTAGTAGCTATCTGTCCTACATCGCACTGGGATACAATATTTGCTAGTCAAGTAGATAGTGTTATTACTAATCCATTAGTAGAAAGCACACCAGATAACAATTTCAACGTACCTAGTTAATGGCAGAAGTTACAGTACATAACATGCCTTCTGTTTACGTTATGGAAACAGAAATGCCTATAAGTATGGTGAATGACCTTAACGATTACCTTGATGAATATAAAGAAGACCAAGATAAAAAATCATTAGCTAATACTTTAGTAGGGCAAATATCTCAAGGCGAACAACTACTAATGGATAACGAAGACTCCAGAGTAAAAGAATATTCTGAGTTTATATGTAGTCTTGGTGCTGATTATGTTAATTTCTTTTTTAATAGCACAGGCAACAAACTAAAAAATCCTAAAGCTATAACAGTAGACGAAACTTGGTCAGTTCATAGTTACGCTGGAGACTACAATCCTATACACGATCATGGCACTAAAACAATCATGGGTATATCTACTACAGGTTGGACTAAAGTACCAGAACAAATACTAAATCAACCTACTGCTGGTTCACCACAATATTCTTTATATCACGCATCTGGTGATTGTGATGGCTACATAGCTTTTAATTATGGTCGTAACGAATTAATGAATACAGAAAGACTAAGACCACCACAGTCTTTTATGATGAAGCCAGAAGTAGGAAAACTATTAGTATTTCCTTCTTGGTTACAACACATGGTATATCCCTTCAAAGGTGAAGGCGAAAGAAGAACAGTAGCATCTAACCTTAATTGTTGGGATGTTCCAGCAGAATCATTAACAACGGAGAAAGAAAATGATGTGGATTAATTTATTTATGTGGGTAACAGCAATTATAGCTATAGCTTCACTTGTGGCTGCGGTTACACCAACTCCTCAAGGAGATAAATGGTTAGCGAAACTTTATAAAGTTGTAGATTTCTTAGCTTTAAATATTGGCAAGGCCAAGGATAAGTAATGAGTTGGTTTAAAAAACTTTGGCAAAACGTTAGAGGTGTTGAAGAAAAAACTGTTAGAGCCAGAACAGAAGAAGGACAGTTTGTTGCTGACGATAAATCTACTCCTGACGTTAATGAGGCTTATACTACAGTCGAAGTAAAAAAGAAAAAAGGCAACCCTAAAAAGAAAAAATGAAAACTTCTGGTAAAAATTCTTCTTCAGCTTTTGAAAGAGAATGTGCTCTTAGGTTTGATTTTATTGAAAAACGTCTTGATGAAGGTTCAAGTAAATTTAAAAGGCTAGAAGCTTTATTGTGGGGTGTTTACCCAGTAGTCATAACTTGTTTATTAGCAACTAGGTATCTTTAATGGATCAAGCGGTTACCTTCATTAACGAAGTGGGGTTTCCGATTGCTGCTGCACTAGGGTTAGGTTTCTTCATATGGAAACTTATTAATAGAATTATTGACGGCATGGAAACTAAGTTAGATGTTCTAGACGATAAGGTTGCAGACCAGATCGAACAAATGGAACAAAGACTAGGTACAAAGTTAGATTCACAACACGGTATCTTAGTTGCATTAATAGATAGAGTCAGATCGTTAGACAACGAAATTATCAGACAAGATACATTAATAAAAACTATCTTAGGTGTTCCACAACTCATAGACAGTAATAAAATAGCTAAAGCAGACAGAGACGATCAGAGAAAAGACTGATGAATAAACACGACAGTATTTTTTCGATCTTAGGAATTATTTTAATATTGTTGGTAGTGATTGTACAACAAGTTCAAAGTGATGAGATGGTACATGAATTTAAAAGCCCTTCTTTTAATGGAGTGGGCACATCTAGTCATTACCTTACTATTGAGAATCAAGAAGCCAATCGTAAACAAGCTATAGCAGATGAAATACAAGCACTTAAAGACGAGATAGAAAGAGAAGAAAACAATACAGTAGAAGCTAGGTTTATGAGAAACCTTACTTCGAGAATCTATGCAAATATTGCGAGGCAGGTAGAAGCAGCATTATTTGGTGAAGACACAAATAAAAGTGGAGCCATGGAGCTTGATGGAAACACTATAGAATATGAGATTACGGAGGAGGAGGTTAGAGTTACCATCACTGATGAAGACGGCAATACTACAGAAGTTATCGTACCTATCGGTGGTTTTACTTTCTAGTTGTGCTTTGATGATTGATCCGCTAGAAAATAATTTACCGCCAGTTAAGTACATTCAACCAGCTTCGATAGAAAAACTATACACAGAATTAGCTGATGTAGAAACACCTTCTAGAAAGCCAGTCATTTCTGTTTACGGAAATGATTTCAAAGATCAAACAGGACAACGTAGATCAAACGCTAAATATGCAACTTTTGCTACGGCTATTACACAAGCTCCACATGCATATCTTATACGTGCATTAAAACATTCAGGGTTTTTTGAAGTTGTAGAACGAGTATCTTTAGAGTCTGTTACAAAAGAAAGACAACTAATACGATCTACAAGAGAAACATTTGATGAAGATCAAAAACTTATGCCTTTGAAGTTCGGAGATATGATTATGACTGGGGGTGTTTTATCTTATCAAGCTAACATAAGCTCTGGTGGAGCAGGAGCGAGAAATTTAGGAATAGGCTTTTCTAAACAGTATAGAGAAGATATAATCACTATTAGTTTGAGAACAGTCTCGGTTAGTACAGGCAGAGTTCTCACGGAAGTCTTAGTAACTAAGACTGTTTTATCAGCATCGTTAGACAGTGATGTGTTTAGGTTTATAAGCCAAGGAACAGAACTTATTGAGATAGAAGGAGGCAATGTTAGAAACGAGCCAATGAGTGTAGCTTTACAAATAGCTATAGAAACGGCAGTGTTAGAAACAATTAAAGAAGGTTTAGATAAAGATTATTGGAGGTTAAAACAATGAAAAAATATCTATTTATACTTATGGTCTGCGTACCTATTTATGCAGCTGACAATGAGATATTCATTGATCAAAGTTCAGGAGCATCTAATTCAAATATAGATTTAGAGCAACTTGGTTCTGGTAACATTATTGGCGGTGCTGATGCTGCAGCAGGCTCTATGACAGATTTAAATCTAGTAGGAACAGGACTCACTTTAGACATTAATCAAATCGGAGATACAAATAAATTTCTTGGAGATATTGTGTCAGACTCATACACAGGGTTTTTTGAGTTTGATGGTAACAGTAATACTTTTAACATGAACACAGACAAGACAGCAACATACGGAGCAGATAGCTCTAATGTTAATGTTGATGTGACAGGTAATAGTAATACATTTACTTTAAATCAAGCAACTTCTGCTTTAGCAAGTACACTCGATTTAGATTGGATTATAAATGGTTCTAGTAATACTATTACATCTTCAATCAATGTAGATGCTGCTACAAACTATGTTAACATAGATGGCTCAGATAACGCTTTAACACACACAGCTACTGGTTATGCGGGTAACTATTTTTATTTAGATCACGACGGATCTAATAGAACATTTAACATTACACAATCATCAACATTAGATAATGACTGGCTTAAAATTCTCAGTTCTGGTACTAGCACTTCTACTGTCTGCGTCATTCAAAACGACCAAGGCACAGGCACAAGTTGTTGATATAGGAAGTATCAGCGAGCTAAAAGGCAATGCTCAGGTTGTGCGGGACAAACCGTATGGTGCTGAGTTAGCCTTCCCTATACAACAACTAGACAATGTTAAAACAGAAACTGGTCGAGTTGCTATAACTTTTGCTGATGATACAGTTGTTCGTGTAATGGACCACAGCAAATTAGTTATAGATACATACATATATGATCCTAACCCTAAAAAATCTGAAATGGCTCTTAGATTTGCTAGCGGCACTGCAAGATTTGTAACAGGTAAGTTCAATAATAAAAAGAATATATCAATCAGTACACCAAGTGCTGATGTGTTTGTTAGAGGTACAGATTTTACAATCACTACAACTCCAGAAACTGGTTCTTCTTTAGTGATCTTATTACCAGATAAATATGGTAACTCTAGTGGAGAAATAGTTGTAGCTACAGCTATGGGACAGGTTATATTAAACCAACCATACCAAGCGACTACAGCCATGACATACAATCAAGCTCCTTCTAAACCAGTAACGTTAGACATTACTTTAGAGTTTATAGACAACATGTTGATAGTGAATCCTCCTAGTGAAAAAGATAACATGCAAGAAGAAACTCAAACAGGCACAACAGCAGACTATTTAGATTTTAATGATTTAGACGTAGATTTTTTAGCAGAGGATTTTTTAGACAATGAAGCTGATTTAGAGTTCACAGAATTAGATATAAATTATTTAGATGTAAACTTTTTAGAAGACTTACTTAACATTATAGATGCTTTGGCTGTAGGTGAAGAAGAAGATCAATTAAATCAAATCGCTACAGGAATAAAAATAACAGGAACACAAATAGGACAAGATAAAGTAAGTCAAATTACAACGATTATTACAGGACAACTTATTAGTCTAAGAAGAAGCGTAGGTGATACATTTAGAATAGATCTAGACGGTTCAAGTTCGTATACTTTATTATTAACACAAAACGGTGTAGAAAACATAATTAAAGTTAATGGTGGTTCTTCTAATACGATAACTATAAACCAAGGCAACTAATGAAACGTTTACTACTCCCAGCTATATTAATTTTATTGAGTGTCCCTTTAATTTTACAATTCACACTATTAGAAGTATTAAAGTTAAAAACCTTTGATTCATTAATTACTGATCAAAAACCATCAGGGTATTTTACAATTTTAAATATTACAGAAGAAGATATAACTAATGAAGGCGGTTATCCGTTATCTAGACAAACTCTAGCTCAAATACAGATTAACCTACTAAGAAAAGGTGCGATAGGAGTGGGATGGGTTATTGCGTTCCCTCAACCAGATAGATTTGGTGGTGATTTTGAATTTACAGAAGCACTAAAGTTTGCCCCCAGTGTGTTAGCTATGTATGAAAATAATACTGACTCATATCCTCCAACAACAGGTACAGTTATTTTAGGGGAAGATATAGGTGGTATATACTCTCAAGGTGTTGTAGAAAATATAGATGTATTAAAACATAATGCAAGTCAAGGACTAGCTGTAGCTAGAACAGATATAGATAATTTAATTCGTAGGCTACCTTTATTAATGCGTACACCAGAAGGCTGGGTGCCATCTTATGGCACAGAAGTTTTAAAAATATTAGCTGGCGCAGACACATACGTTATAAAAACAAATCAAAACGGATTAGAAGAAATACGTGTAAAAGGCATCCCTTCTGTTCCTGTAGATTCTTATGGTAGAAAATGGGTTAGTTGGGTAGACACACCTCAAACAGATTTAACTGAAATGAATGTTGAGAATAAATTTGTTTTTGTAGGGTTTACAGCTAAAGGGATTATGCCTCAACTTGCAACTCCAGTTGGTTTATTAGAGCCACACAAAATACAAGCAGCACTTGCTGAGTCTATATTGATAGAAAACAGCCCACGAATACCAGATTATTCTTTAGCTGTAGAACTGATTACATTACTGATAACTGTTTCTTTAATATGGTTTATAGTCCTTAATATGGGTATAACCTCAGGTATTTTATTAAGTACGTCCATATCGCTCCTAACACTCCTTTCTGGGCTTTATATGATACGTAAGGGTATACTTATTGACGTAACTTGGTCTTTAATATCACAAATACTAACAGCAAGCGTAGGTTTTTATTTAAATTTTCGTACTCAGTTTAAACTTCGGCAAGAAATTAAAAAACAATTTGAACACTACCTTGATCCAGCACAAGTTAAAAGATTGCAAGATAATCCTGAACTATTAAAACTGGGTGGAGAAAAAAGATACTGTACTTTTTTATTTACAGATGTACGAGGTTTTACTGCTTTGTCAGAAACACTAGAACCAGAAGAAGTAACTAAAATTATGAATCAAGCTCTCACTATACAACAACAAGCAGTCCAAAAACATGGGGGCATGGTTGATAAATACATTGGTGATGCAATGATGGCTATATTTAATGCTCCTCTTGATTTAGAAAACCATGAAAACAAAGCTGTAGTTGCAGCAATAGAAATACAAAAGAATATAAAAGAAGCAGATATAGATGTAGCTATAGGTGTTGGTGTTAATACTGGTTATGCTGTTATAGGTAATATGGGCAGTGAATCACGGTTTGATTACACAGCTATAGGAGACGCAGTAAACACTGCAGCAAGGTTAGAAAGTGCAACTAAAGAAGTTGGGGAAGATATATTAATAGGCGAGAATACTAAAAAAAGTTGTGGAATTAAGTTAAACTTACTAGAACCTATAAAAGTGAAAGGCAAAAAAGATGCCTTAAACATATACACAATACGAGGATAATATGAAAGCATTACTTAAAAACTTAGTTGGCACAGTAGCTCCAACACTCGGTCAAGCATTAGGTGGACCAATGGGTGGTATGGCTGCAAACATGATTGCAGATGTATTAGGTTGTAAAAATGAACCTAAAGAAATACAGAAAGCAATAGATAACGCTACACCTGAACAAATGCTTGAGCTAAAAAAAGCTGAAGCAGAGTTTGAAATTAAAATGAAAGAATTAGAAGTAGACGTGTTTAAATTAGAAACAGCAGATATTCAAGACGCAAGAGGAAAATTTGGTAAAGACTGGACAGCTCGTATTATAGGTATTGCTGTAGTAGGTGGGTTTATGGGCTACATATTCTTAGTAACTATCCAACCTCCAGAGCAGAACAGCGAAGCTTTAATTAATCTTGTTCTTGGTTATCTCGGCGGACTAGCCTCAGCTATTATTAGTTTTTATTTTGGTGCATCTAACACACCAAATAAAGATGACTAACAAAAACGGTAGGTGGAATTGGTATGGAGAAAGTGAAGAAATAATGAATATATCTGAAGAAGGTTTAGCTCTTTTAAAAAAATTTGAAGGGTGTGAGTTAAAAGCTTATCAAGATTCTGTAGGGGTGTGGACTATTGGATATGGGCACACTAAAGAAGTTAAAGAAGGGGATCAAATAAATAAAGATGAAGCTGAACATTTATTAGCAGAAGAAATGCCAGAGTATGAAGGATATATTAACGATATGGTCGAAGTACCTTTAAACCAAAATCAATTTGATTCTTTAGTTTGTTGGGTGTATAACCTTGGACCAACAAATCTTAGAAACTCTACACTCTTGACAGTTTTAAATCAAGAAAGATATGACGATGTCCCTAGAGAAATAAAACGCTGGAATAAAGCTGGGGGTGAAGTTTTAAAAGGTTTAATAAGAAGAAGAGAAGCAGAAGCTCTTTTGTTTGAAGGGAAAGATTGGTATGAGGTATAGTTATGGCATTAAGCAAATTTATATTTAGACCTGGAATTAATAGAGAGGGAACTGATTACGATAACGAAGGTGGCTGGTTTGACGCAAACTTGATACGATTTAAAAACGGTAGAGTACAGAAAATCGGAGGTTGGGTAAAAGACACACTTGATACATACTTAGGAAAAGCACGAGCTCTTCATGCTTGGGTTTCCTTAGAGGGTAGTAAATATTTAGGGTTAGGTACAACTTTTAAATACTACATTAAACAAGGAACTAATTTTGATGATGTTACACCTATTAGATCTACAACTTCAGCAGGCGACGTAACGTTTGCCGCAACTAATGGTAGTTCAACTATCACAGTCACAGACACAAGCCATGGAGCAGTAACTAATGATTTTGTCACTTTTAGCGGTGCAGCTAGTTTAGGTGGTAATGTTACAGCTACTGTATTAAACCAAGAATATCAAATACTGTTAGTTACGGGACTTAACACATACACAATAACAGCTAAAGATACATCAGGAACTACAGTCACAGCGAACGCTAGTGATAGTGGTAATGGAGGTAGCTCAGTAGTAGGAACTTATCAAATTAACGTGGGGTTAGATGTTTATGTTTCTTCTACAGGGTGGGGTACAGGAACATGGGGAGCTAGTACATGGGGTTCTGCTAGTGCTATATCTGCCACTAATCAGTTAAGACTTTGGACACATGATCACTTTGGTGAGAATTTGATAATGAATGTGAGGGGTGGCGGTATATATAGATGGTTAGAAAATAGCGGTACAAATACAAGAGCTGTTGAGCTTTCTGGAATTACGGGAGCTAACCAAGTTCCTACAGTTGGACTACAAGCAATCACTTCAGAAAAAGATAGACATTTAATAATTTTAGGTGCAGATCCTATAGTAGATTCTGCACGTACAGGAAGTATAGATCCTATGTTAATAGCTTTTAGTGATCAAGAAAATGATTTAGATTTTGAACCAAGAAGCACAAACACTGCAGGATCTCTTAGGTTGTCTTCTGGTAGTGCTATAATTGGTGCTGTAAAATCTAGGCAAGAAATATTAATCTGGACAGACACTGCTTTATATAGTATGCAGTTTATTGGACCACCGTTCACTTTTGGTATAAATTTAATTAATGAAAACTCAGGTTTAATCGCACCTAAAGCAGCAGTGACTGCACCTAATGGTGTTTTTTGGATGGGCTATGATAATTTTTATGTATACACAGGCTCGGTAAAAAAAGTGCCTTGTAGTGTGTTAAGTTATGTGTTTGATGATTACAACTCAAGTCAAACATTTAAAACACATGCTTTTACTAATACTCAGTATGATGAAGTGGGTTGGTATTATTGTTCAGGCAGCTCTGATGAAATAGATAGATACGTTATTTATAATTATGCAGAAAATGTTTGGTCATACGGTCAACTTAGAAGATACGCATGGTTAGATGCTGGTGTTGAACCATACCCTAGAGCTACAGAAAACTCTTACCTATATGAACACGAAACAGGGTACGATGATGATGGTAGTCCTATGACGAATGTTTTTGTAGAATCTAGTGATTTTGATATAGGTGACGGAGAACAGTTTGCTTTTATAAATAAAATGATTCCTGATATACGTTTTTTAAGTAACAGTGATGGCGGTCAGGTAAATCTAGTTTTAAAAACACGTAATTTTCCTGGAGACACACTAACAACAAACAGTACTTCAACTATTACGAGTTCTACTCAACAGTCTCACGTAAGAGCTAGAGCAAGACAAGCAGTAGTAAGAGTGGAGTCAGACGATGACAATACTCCAGCAAACACAGCAACAGGCTGGAGACTGGGAGCTACAAGACTAGACGTAAGAACTGACGGCAGAAGATGAGCAGACTACTACAAACAAGGCTTCCTATAGAAATGGAAGAGGTTGTTACTCCAGATACATATAACCGTTTAGTAAGAGTATTAGAAATCAATCTAGGTGAGTTTGACACAGACAACATTCGTCAAATAGACGACACAACTAAAAACACAGCTAAGTTTAATCCAGGAAGTTTAGTTTGGAACACGAACAATGAATCATTAGAAGTTTACAGCGGTAATGAGTGGATAACTATCTCTACACCTAAAATAAATAAAGGGTTATCTGCTACTGGTTCTGTAGGTGAAGTAACATTAAAAATAGCAGGAGCAACGAGCATTTCATTATGATATATACAACGTTGTTCAAATTAGTTATTATTAACTAAATCAGGAGTTAAATAAAAGGTTATGCAGACCACAGGGCTAGAAAGTTTAGAAAATTTAGCAGATGCTCGTTATGAATTAGCGATGCATGGTCGCTATGGAGATACTACAATAGGTCACCTTACTCCTGGAGAAATGGTCTTACCTAGACCTATAGCTGATGACCCTGTATTAAAAAGACAACTATTTGATGCTTTTGAGCGTCATGAAATTAACCCTTATCAATACCAAGTAGGACATTTTGAAAACTCAATTAACCCACTCACAGGTGCACCTGAATTTGGCTTCTTTAAAAAGTTAGGTAAATCAATTAAAAAAGCAGCACCTGTAATCGGTCAAGTTATAGGTTTTGCTGTAGGTGGACCAGCAGGTGCAGCAATAGGTGGCGGTATAGGTGGCGGTATAAAAGAAGGAAATCTTAAAGGGGCTGTCAAGGGTGCTGCTCAAGGTTATGTGATGGGTAACGTGGCAGCAGGTTTCGGTGTCAAAGGTGGTGGTGGATTAGGTTCACTCAACCCTTTTGATAAATCAGGTATGTTTAGGAGTCTCAACCCAGCGGTTTCTTCAATACAATCAGGTACGCAAGGAACTATAGGTGGCTTCTTTCAAGACATTGGTGCATCAGGTGCAGGAATGTTACGTGGAGCAAGTGCAGGTCTACCAGCAGCAGGCTCAAAATTTGCATACACAGGGTTAGGGGATAGTTTTGGTGCGTTAAGTGGTATGGGTAAAGTAGGTGCAGGTTTAGTAGGGTTAACAGCACTCGGTGGACTTGAAGGTGGTGAAAACAATGCACGTATGCCTGGACCAAGTGGAATACAGGGTGGTTATTTACAAAACCCACTTAGACCAGCAACGTTACCAACTCAATACGGTATTGAAGGTGTAGGAGCAGGTAGTATGCCTAACTACATGACTTCTGGTTTAGGTTCTGGAGGAATGATGGATCCAGCTACTGCTGCATATTTACGAGCAACTATGAGTGATGATGAGTACAGTAAACTTATGTTTCCTGAATTTAATGAAGGTGGCGTAATGGATATGAGAGCTGTTGGTGGTGATATAGAAGATCCTAACGGTTCAGGAGACGAAGACACAGTGAATGCTATACTTGCAGATGGTGAGTTTGTCATGACTAAACAAGCAGTAGCAGGTTTAGGTGAAGGTGACCACGATGCAGGAATCGCAAGACTTTACGCAATGATGGACAAAAACGAAAATAAAGCACAAAGTATGGGAATAGGGAGAGCTTAATGGCAACAGAAACAGGTTACACTAGAACAGAAACGCTACCAACTAATATGTTGGGACAATTTTATGCTGGTGTTCCAGGACAAAACGTTCCTGGAATTATGCCTTTGTTGAATCAAGATTTGGTTAATAAAATTATGGGTTTCGGTGTTGAAGGAGCCAACCCATATACATACACAGGTGAACGAATAGCTGGGTTTACCCCAGCACAAGAAGAAGCTTTCCGTCTTACTGCTCAAGGTGTAGGCGGTTATCAACCTTATCTACAAGGTGCAGAAGATATGATACGTGGTGGTGTAGGAACTGCCAGAGATGCTTTCGGTACTTCTGCAGGTTTGATAGGAGAAGCTATAGGTGCAGGAGAAAGAAGCACAGCAGAAGGCACAGGACTTTTAAGAAAAGCTCCTAAAGTAGCAGGTGCTGCTACTGGTATGGGGATAGGTCAGTTATTAGGAGCAGGAAGAAACATACAAGGTGCACGAGAATTAGCGGAAGGTGCAGGACTTGATTTATCTCCAGCACAAAACATAGTTGGAGGCTCTTTAGGAAACATTGCTGATTCTGCTCTTACAGGATATGGGTCTACTAGAATGTTTGATCCTAGAAGTACACAAAGTTTTTATAATCCTTACGAAGAAGACGTAGTACAACAAACATTAAAAGATGTACGTGAAGGTTTAGCTCAAGGGGATATTGCCAGAAGAGCTAGTGCTATAGGTTCTGGTGCTTTCGGCGGTTCTCGTAGTAGGTTATTAGGAGAAGAAATGACAGAAGCTGCAGCTAGAGGTGCAGCAGAACAAGTAGGAGCTATTAGAAGTGCAGGTTTTGGTGATGCAGCACGTAGAGCACAATCAGCTTTTGAAACACAACAAGCAAGACAGGCAGGTCAAGCCAATCTATTAGGACAACTAGCTGGTCAACAAGCAGGTATAGGAACTCAACTTGGTCAGTTAGGATTGGCTGGACAAAGAGGACAATTAAGTCAAGCTGGAGCACTAGGACAACTAGCTGGTCAACAAGCAGGTATAGGTACTTCTGTAGCTGGGCTAGGAACTAATTTAGGTAATCTACTTGGCAGAACTGCTGGTGGGATAGGAGCATTAGGTGGCAACCTTGCTAATGTTTATGGTCAAGGTGCTAGAGATATTTATTCTGGTGGTGCAGGTCTAGGACAACTAGGCTTAGGAGCAGGTTCGCAGTTAGCAGGACTAGGTTCACTAGGTAGTAATTTGATGGGTACAGATATTAGCAGACTAGCTGGTATGGGTGGTATGCAACAAGGATTAGATCAAAGAGGTCTAGACTTAGCCTACGGAAACTTTGTAGGTCAATACAACCTACCTATGCAAACTATCGGTAGTGCTGCAGGATTAGCAAGTGGATTAGCTCCGAGCATGGGAGGTACTACAGTACAACAAACTTCAGCAGGAAATAGCACTAATCCATTAATGCAAATGTTAGGTACTGCAGCCACACTTTACGGAGCAACTAAATAATGGAGCCTAAATACCCTTTCCGTCCATATGTTGGTCCAGGGGTGACTACTATTACTGGTGATCCTAATAACCCTTTTGGTGGAACTATTACAGATCAAAACACAAATATGGTCATGCCTGATGAATCACCAGAGCAAACTATAATGAGGTTAGCTCGTAGTGGGTTAGCTGTGGATCAAATAGCTCAATTGACTGGGATACCTCAAGATCAAATAGCTATGCAATTATCTGTAATGCAAGGCCAACGACCAAGTACACCTCCTCAACAACCACAAGGTATAGGAATACAGTCTTTGATGGAAGATAATGAGTCTCAAGAATTAAGCGACTATGTTGAAGACGGTGGTAGTATGTCAGATTTAATTCAATCAACTATAGATCCTAATTTAAATCCAGGTGCTTTTCTAACAGAAGGTGCTATAGCTCTTAACCTAGAAGACATGAACTTAGACCTAAGTGATGAAGAAGCAGAAGCATTAGATGCAGAAAACGACCCAACTAAAAAAGTAATTATGGCATCTGCAGCTGGTGCTGGTGCTAGAGGTGCGGAAGATTCAGAAGCACTTGAAACTTTTGGAGCAATGGCTGATATTAATACTTCACTTGATCCGCAAGAAAGAATACAAGTGTATAAAGATGCCGCAGCAGAATTTTATAACGTAGACGATATTAAAAAATTAATAACTAAACCAGACGAAGGCTTACCATTTTTAATAGCAGGTGCTGCACTTATACAATCAGGTGAAAAAGGTGAGAGTTGGGGCACGGCTTTATCAACAGCACTTTCTAAATACACTATAAGTAAAAGAAAAGGTGATAAAGATTATGAAAAAACTCTTGATTCTGTAGAAATACAACGACAACAAGGTATAAATAATTTTGCTATGCAGTTATACATGTCTGACATTAAAGATCAACGAGCTTTATCAAAAGCCTTAATGACCGCAAAACGTTCGCCGTATAAAGTAGGAGAAAGTCCTAACCCAGAATACTTAACTGATTCAGAAGTATCTTTTAGAACTCAAAACGGAGAAGCTATATTGCCTTGGCGAGCTGAAGACGGAGCTACAAAAGAATACACATTGTTTAAAGATGAAAACTTAGACGGTCAGCCAGATAATAATGCACCTGCAGTAACTAAGATATTAACTGCAGCTGGTGCTCAAAATGCTCAATCAGAAGGTTTTATAGTAAGAGATGGAAACCTAACTAAGAACAAAAAGATGTACATGGTCGACGGTAAATCAAAAATGTTTTCATCAGAAGAACTTGATGCATTTTTAACAGAAAACCCAAATGCTAAACCTATGGCTATAGGAACAGCAAGCGTCAAATCTGTTATAGAAAAAGCTACAGGTCAACCTACTTTTGTTTCTGCTCAAGAACTTATGACTCCTAGAGGTAGAGAACTATACACACCAATTAACGCAAACGAAAACATGGTGGTGTTTGGACCAGACGGTAATCCTGTATTAGTAAAAGGTGACGGTGGTCTTTTAACAAAAACTCAACAAGGAAAAGAAAAATTAAGAATAACAGGTATGTTACGAGATAATGACATATCTAGAAATAATGTTATTAGAACACGTCAAAGTATTTTAGACATATATAACGAAGCAGAAAGAACAGGTGCACCAATAACTTTCGGTACTGCTGGTTCTTTAACTGGTTTAGGTAAACGAGTAATTGACGAAGTAGATCAAATGAAAAGTATTTTCACTGATCCTAAAGCTGGTTACACTTTATACACAGATACAAACGGTAATGGCGTAAGAGATCCAGGAGAAGAAGCTCAAAGTTTTGATTCTTATGCAAAGAAATTTGATGAACAAATAACAAACAGCAACTTAGGTAAATTTTTATTGAGCTCAGGTTTATCTAGAAAAAGAGTCAACAGTTTAGTATTAACACTTGCTCTGCAAAGTGCTGCTACAGATGACCAAAAAAGTCGTGATATATCAGATGCAGATATGCAAAGATATTTAACTAGAGCTGGTGCATACGCTACTTCTCAAAAAGAATTTTTAACGTTAATAGATGATTTAACTTTATCAGTTATGCAGAAACATGAAGCTGTTTTAGATGGTGAGCTAAAGTACGCAGCAAAATATCCAGATGCAGACGGACAATATGTTTCTATGATTGATTCATTATTCCCCAATATAGTAGAAGAAGATAATAATTCAAGACCTTTTAGAGACGCACCATATACAATATCAGAACTTAAAGAACAGTTATCAGGTACTACAGGCGATTATAGAAACAGAAATTATGTAGACCCACAAGTAGACAGTGGTGCAGAGACCGTGCTCCCTGGAGGAGATGAAGCTTCTGGTGTAGGTAAACAAAGTATTCATGAAATCTATATGTCTTATAAAATGGCTGGCGACATAAATCAACAAAACGGATATTTAACACAATTAAGAAAAGAACTTGGTCGAAATTCAGCAGAATATCAAAGTATTAAAAAATATATTGAAAGTCAATTAAATAAATAATGGCACAAAACGACGTAATAGACTTAGACAAAATACTAGATGAGTATGAAGCTGGTCTTATGGTTAGACCTGGAGTTGCTCAAACTCCAGCAGCAAAAGCACTAGACGATCAAAAATTAGCTGAGTTCGGTTATGTAAAACCAGAACCTACTAAAAGTATGAGTCAGTTTGCTCCAGTAGTAGACTACATGAAGGAAAGAAAAGCAGTTGATGAAGCTACAAAACAAGGAGTATTAGCTGACGATCCATACTTTGTAGAAAACTACCTAGATAAAGTAACTCCTCAAACACGTGCTGAGTACACTGGTGTAGATTTTACAGGTGGTGCTCAAGGTGATGTTATACGTCAAATAGAATTACTGCCAGCAGATGTAAGAGTAGATGAAAACTATGTACAGAAAGTTTTACAGAAAAACTATGCTCAAGATTACAATATACCTAGAACATATGATTATGACGTAAGGGTTGAACCTAATACAAAAGAGCTTATTTTTAATGACCCTTTAAATAATAACCAGCCTACCGTAATCAATCCTCCAGGACTCAATAAAGGAGACTTTTTAGCCTTTGTAGAGCCTGTCGCTGCAGAAATAGCTGCAGGTATAGGCGGTGGTGTACTCGGTGGTTTAGGAACTGGCGGTAACCCTGTGGGTGTTGCTGCTGGTGCAGTAGCTGGTGAAACTGTAGCAACTTTTGTATGGCGATTAAATAATCTTAACTATTTAAAAGAAGAAGGTTATCTACCACCAGACTACGATATTACAAATAGAGCCATGAAAGATGCAGGTATGACTGCTTTATTTGGTTTAGGTGGTGTGGCTGCATTCAAGTTAGTTAAACTTGCTGCTGGCATATCAAACGTACCAGAGACTTTATTAAAACAAGATGAGTTTTTAAAATCATTTGACACATTAAAAGAAGCAGGTGAAGATACTGCTGCTATGACTGCTCCTCAAGTAATGATTAGAGCAGCAGACGAAGGAGTAGAAATAACTTCACCAGCAGAAGGGTTAGAAGCTGGACTGAGACAAGAAGCAGATAGTGCGAGTGAACAAGCACAACCACTAAGAGAAAAATATGCAGAACAAGAACGAATGGGTAGGGAGCTTGTGCCACAACCGTTTGAAAGACAAGGTATCACGAGCGAGCTGGTAGAAGAAGAAGCTGGTGCTGGGGCTAGAGCTTTACGTGGCCAAGAAATAAGAGATATAGCACAAGAAACCATAGAGACTAGTCCTAAGTTTGTACAAGCTGAAAAAGAGCTCGTGGATCTTGGTGTAGAATCTGATAATTTATTTAGAGGCATAGCTGATGGATCAATAGATCCGTCTGTAGCTGGTTCTCAAATAAGGTCAACGTTTTCCGCAGCAGAAGATTCAGCGAGTAAGCTAGTAGACGATGCGTATGAAAACGCTAAACAACTAGCTGACTTTAAACCTAATCAAAAACCTTACGATTACAGTAAACTACTGGCTCCTACTAAAAGATTTAAAAATATATTAAATCAACAAGCTTTTGCTGACCCACAACAAAAGAAAATAGTAAATGGTATTATAGAAAGTATAGAAAAAGGTGTCAAAAAATCTGACGCAGTATTTACACAAGACTTATCTAACCTAAGAAGTATTATTAGACAAAACGTTGCTATGGGTAATAATGTAGATGATTTAGTAACGTTTAGAAAAACTCTAGAAAGCATACGAGCACAAACATTAAAAGACTCTGGCAATAAACAAGCCTATGACGAGTTTATAAAAGCGGAAGGTTTATACAGACAAAAGATGGAAGATTTTAATAATGATCAAATAAAACGATTATTAAACCTTCAAACAGTAAGTAATGATTTATATAAACAAGGTGATAAAACTGCTTATAATGGTTTCGTAAGTTTCCTTAGAAACAACATAACTCCTCAAGCAGATGGTACTTTTAAAGCACCTAAGTTTGTTGACGATGTATTGTTTGACCCAGAAAATACAGCTGGGTTGTTAGGGCTAAAAGGTGGTCTTCGTAACGCATACATGGATGAAGTAGTAGATACTGTAGGTGGAGTAATGAGACCTAAATCTCCTAGAGCTCATGAAAACTTTATGGCTAAAAACGATAACATCATTAAGAAGTTTTTCTCAGAAGATGAGATACAAGAGTTCACAAACGCAGAACAGTTTATCAATACGTTTAAACAAAGAGAAGTAGCTTTAACTAGAGCAAGAGACGCAATAGCTAAAAATACAAACTTAGCAGATGTTGCTAAAAATTTTAAATCGCCAGAAGATTTATTCAATAATACTTGGAGTCCTGGAAAAATTACCGCAACTAAAGAAGTCTTTGATGCTTTAACAAATAACGGTAGTCAAGATTTAGTCAATGCCTATAAGTCGTATATCTTTAAAGATTTAGCAAATAAAACTCAGAAAAAAGGTGCTCTTAATCAAAATGTTTTTGATGGCGGTAAATTAGAAGAGTATGTAAATTTAAATAAAGATAATTTAGAAGTTTGGTTCGGTAATAAATTTTCTAGTCAACTTACAGATATAGCTAAAAAGTTAAAAGCTTTTGATGATCCTAGAGTATCTCGTGTACGAGAAGCAGATAATTTTATGCTAAACTCTTTAAATAGTTTAGCTCGTGCTTATGTAGGTTTATTTACAACTCCAGGTCGTGTGATGACAGCTGTCAAAAGTATTGTATCTGGTAAAAAAGGCATAAAACAAATAGAACTGCTGAGCAACCCAGACATGATGTATGATGCTATTATGAAAGATAAATGGCAAAAGAATCCTGTAGTAAAAGGTTTGGTTAGAGAACTAGGTAGAATATACTATAGAGAAGAAATAGCAGAAGAGGAACCAACGTCTGAAGTTACTCCAGAAGAAACAGTCAGGTTTGGTCCAGGGTTCCAAAGACCAGAGGGTATGAACACAGGTGGTAGAGTAAAATTAAAATACGGTTACGGAGAATAACATGGGCTTTTTTAGAAAACTAGCAAAAAACGTAAAAGATAAAGCAGCACTGCAAGATCAAAGTGTAAGTATAGAAAGACTGCCTACAGAATCAAAAGGGCTTAGGTCTTTACTAGGTGGTATGACAAAAAGAAAGAAAAACCCTAACCTAGAAGCTTTCTATAATTCACCGATGTATAAAAATTATCAAGATGAAGGCGGTATAGGAACGATGGACATGTATACAGCTAGTGATGGCTCAATATTCGGTTCTGGTTCTGTGGGTAGAATGTATGAAAAATTTTTAGAAGATCAAGCAGCATCAAAAAGTCCGCCAGCACCCACAGGTATAGAAGCTCTCATTAGACCACAGAGAACAGATCCTAATAATCAACAAGATCTGCAAAGATTAATGGACATGCAACGACAAACTTTTAGAGGTTTTCTTGCACCACCGCCTGTTGTACAACAACCAACTGCTCCATACATCCCTATTGACGGTGGTGATTTAGGACTACCTATGAATCCAGGAACACCTGCTCCTGGAGGTGTAATTTTTGAAGGCGAGGTAGGCGGTACTCCGATAAACATACAAGAAATAATAGATAATTTACCTAAAGGTGTTGGGGTTGGTGGCATAGGAAACATACCTATACCAGATATTCCTTATGAAATACCTCAAATAACTGCTCCTGGTGCTCTCCCTATTGATACACCTTTTCAACTACCGCCAGAATTAGAGCAACAAATCGCTATTCCTCAATTACCTATTGAGTTACCATTTGATTTTAACACTTACGAAAAAGTCCCTGATATAAATCTACAAAATTTTAATCCACTCGATAGCGTACCTGCTAATCTACCTTTACAACTACCGCAGATAGAAAATGTTGGGTTACCAGCAATACAACTTCCTTTTGAAATACCTACTCTGCCTCAAGTTGCTATGATGCCTAGTGTAAGTCCTGTAGCTATGCCTGCTATGAGGATGGCTAGAGTTACCCCTTCAATGAGTGGTCTAAGAGAACGCTAGACTAACCAGTCTTTCCATTTTTCTTCACCAAGCACTGTTTGAGCAATGTTTTGTTTTTGACGTAAAGCCTTAACAATTTTTTCATCAACTGTACGCTCACAAACTATATCTATATATGTAACTTTATTGGTTTGACCTATACGATGAGCACGGTCTTCAGACTGTAGTCGTTTTTCTAGATCATAGTTATTACTGTAATAGACAACTGTATTTGCTGCGGTGAGGGTAATACCGTAACCACCTGTCTGTGTATTACCTACAAAAAATCTTAGCGGACTATCAGGGTTTTGAAACTGATTAATAACTTCTGCTCTACGCTCTTGATTTACATCTCCGTAATAACTACCCACTGATTCTTCTCCATAGACCTTGGTCAGCTCTGCTTCTATTTTTTGTATGTCGTGTCTATAGTTTGCCCAGATAATTACTTTACCGTCTGTCTCTTCAAGTATTTCCATAAGCTCAGGTAATCTTTGACTAGGTAGTTCAGTAAGACCTCCACCGTCAAGTCCTACAAAACCACAAGAGACTTGATGAAGCCTAATAATTTGTGTTATCAAATGTGTAATAGTTACTGTGCCTTTGCTTAAAGAAGCTTTAGCTTGCTTTTGTAAATCTTTATAAACACGTTTTTGTTCATCACTCATTTGAATAATTCTTTTGAGATACACTTTATCAGGTAAATCTAAACAGTCCTTTTTTAGTACTCGACAGCTAAATTTAAGGAGTCCCTCGTTCAGTTCTGTCAAGTTCTTGTAGCCTATCACCTGTTTGAACGTCCTACCGTTCGCTGATTTTTCTACTAAATTAGCATATCTTGCTCTAAATGAAAAATAACTACTGAACCCTAATAAACTAGGATCTAAAAAATATGCTTGACTATATAAATCTAATGGACTTTTAGTAACAGGACTTCCTGTCAATATTCTTTTGTAATATGCATATTTACCTAAACGAACTGCGTTTATAGTTCTTTTTGCTTTATGGTTTTTTATAGTTGTACTTTCATCAACTATAAACATAGCTTTCCTTTTGAATAAAAAGTCAGTAACAAACTGAGTGCCTTTTTTAGTACTCAAAGCTTCTATGTTCATTATCAATATATTTAACCTATCTGGTTCTTCTGATAACGTGGCTAATAACTTTTTATTCTTTTGTGTATTAGCGTTAGACCATTTTACTGAATGATAGTTAATCTCATCTGGTACGTGGTTCGGTATCTCTTTACTATACCATGTATCGTATACACCTTTTGGTGCTAGTATTAACACACCGTTTATTTTTTCTTGCCTATATAGATGTACAAAATTATCTATAGCTACTTTTGATTTACCACAACCCATCTCCATAAATAAAGCAAACTCTTCTTTATCGTGTGAAGATTCTAATGCGTCAAGTTGGTGTTGATATGGTTTAGTTTTAAATAAAAACTCTGTCATGTTTCTCGTTTCTTATATAGCCTCCCCATAGTATGGTATATATCCTATAAAAAATAAATACACGTTTTACCATTATTGCTTAAATACTTTCAATACCCCCTCAATAGCTTTCTCAATAGCTTTCAAATCCTCAGGGTTTACAAGCTTTTCCAGAGGTGTCCTATTACCTTATTAGCAAATTTAATAATTTTTAGGCATACGTCGTATATAAAATTTATATTACTACTATAATAATAGGGTAGTAGTAGGTAGTGGCGGTGATGCCTATAAGTTTTTTAACACACCGTCAACCTAATGCTTTACCTTTAAGTTTATAAGGGTTAAAATCGAAGAGGTATTAAGAAATAAGAAACAAGAATATGAATCAACCTACAGTCTACGTCGCTCAGCAACCTGACGAAAAGAAAAATATAGTCTCCGCTAATAAGTATGGAGACTTTAAATTCATTTTACCAGAAAAAACTAACCTTATGTTTGACACAGCAAGTGCTGTTTCTACTATCAAAAAAGAGTTACGTTATTTCAATGACAGAGACCACCTATTATTAATAGGTGACCCAGCAGTTATAGGTATCTGTACTGCTGTGGCTGCAGAATATAATCAAGGTCGTGTTAAATTTCTTAAGTGGGACAATCGTGAATATACATATTATCCAGTGGAGGTAGAAATATGAGCATAATAGATAAGATGGAAAAAGAAACTCAGCCTGATGTAACGACTGAGGACTTAGGAAACATTAGTGACTTAGGTAGACAACTAGCAGAGCTAGAGGAAAAAATACAAATAGAAGAAGAACATTTAAAGAACCTGAAAACTGAGTTTCGTAAACTTAGCGAGGACACCTTGCCTAATAAACTACGAGAGTTAGGAGTCAGTGAATTTAAACTAGCAGATGGTACAAGTATGTCAGTACAGTCGTATTACTCTGCGAGGATTACCCCTGATAACCGTGACGCATGCTTTCATTGGCTTGAGAATAACGGTTTAGGGGATATAATCAAAAATACAGTATCAGCTAACTTCGGTAGAGGTGAAGATGATGCTGCTAAAGATCTCATGACATCACTAGAAAGTGATGGGCACGACCTAACTCAAAAGAAGTGGGTAGAGCCTATGACTCTAAAAGCGGTAGTCAAAGAGCAGGTGGAAAAAGGGAACGACCTACCCTTAGAAACCTTTAACGTTTATGTGGGTCAAAAAATAAAGGTGAAAAAATGACAGATAAAAATGAAAAAGTAACTGAGGAAAAAGTAACAGAGAAAACTGAAATAGCGGAAAAGAAAACTACAGCTCTTACCACTGCGTCAGCTTTTGAAGAAGATGCAGGTGGGGGCTTAGAAAACCTTACAGCTGACGATCTTACTATACCTCGTTTAAAAATACTTCAAGCGTTAAGCCCAGAAGTAAATAAAAGAGACGGTAAGTATGTAGACGGTGCTGCTGCAGGAGATATTATCAACACTGTAACGAGTGAACTCTATACAGAGGAAACTGGTTGTGTAGTAATACCTGTTACATACAAGCGTATGTTTCTAGAATGGCAACCACGTGAAAGCGGTGGTGGTTTAATTCAACAACACACAGACCCACAAATTCTTTCTCAAACTACGAAAGATAAAACAGGTGCTGATGTGCTAGAGAACGGTAACTATATACAAACGTCGGCTACTCATTACGTCTTGACGATAAGCGGTGACTCTTATCAACAGGTAATGATCCCTATGGCTGGTACACAGTTGAAAAAGTCTAGGACTTGGAACTCTGTGATGGCTAGTCTAAAAGTAAAATCTAGTGAAGGTAAGGTATTTACCCCACCTTCGTTCAGTCATAAGTACAAACTAACGACTGTAGCAGAATCCAATGACCGTGGTACATGGTTCGGTTGGAGCATAGAAAACCTTGGGGTATTGGAAGAAGCGGAAATGCATTTATATGATGCAGCCAAAAGCTTTGCTGGTAGTATCAGCTTTGAGAATAGTTTTGGTTCTACTGATTCATCAGAAGCTCCATTTTAATCATAGGGTAACTTGGGTGGGGGTTCGCCCCCACCTCAATCGGAGTGTGACCGTTGGAGATAGCAGAAAAATTAAATCAGATCTTTCACGGCTCTAGTAGAGCTCACGGCACTTTTACTGTAGAAAATAATATAATAGGACAAAAGACTCAAGGAAAAGCAAAGACTATCAAAACCATAGGTGCTGGAGTTAAGCACTGGCAAGACCATTTAGAAGGTACACAAGGTTTAGGTATTATACCCATTGATGAAGATAATTTAGTAAAATGGGGAGCAATAGATATCGATATATATTCTCTTAATTTAGAGAAGTTAGTTAATAAGATAGAAGAATTTAAATTACCTTTAGTAGTTTGTAGAAGCAAGAGCGGTGGTGCTCATGTATATTGTTTCTTAAAAGAAAAAGCACCTGCTGCAGATATGCAAGATAAGTTAAGAGAAATAGCTGCAGGATTAGGGTACGGTGGTGTTGAAATATTTCCTAAGCAAAGGGAAGTTTTAGTTGACCGTGGTGATATAGGAAGTTGGTTAAATATGCCTTATTTTGAAGGCGATGAGTCAATGCGATATGCGTTTGATCAAAAGGCGGAAGCTTTATCGTTAACCAATTTTATAAGTTTTATAGAAGAAAGACTTATCTCTCATGAAGAGTTAGTTGAATTAGAAGTACCAGTATTAAATGATATAAAAGATGGTCCACCTTGTTTACAGGTATTGTTAAAACAAGGCTTCCCTGAAGGTACAAGGAATAATGGATTGTTTAATGTGGGTGTTTATCTTAAAAAGTCAAACCCAGAAAACTGGGAACTTGAGATAGAGGAGTATAATCGTAAGTACGTGCACCCTCCTCTACCTGCTCAAGAAGTTTTGACTTTGATAAGCACATTAAAGAAAAAAGAGTATAACTATAAGTGTAATGATGAACCAATTAAATCATATTGTAATGTGGCTAAGTGTCGTGGGTGTAAGTACGGTGTTGGTGGCGGTAATAATACGCCAACCTTTTCTAGTCTTTCTAAGCTCGATACCAAGCCACCTTTATGGTTCTTATCTATAAATGATATGCGGTTAGAACTTAATACTGAGCAGTTACAGAATCAGTTAAAGTTTCAAAGAGCGTGTATGGAAATATTAAATATGATGCCTGCTCGTATGAACGATAGAGCTTGGCAAACTTTAATACAGACGTTGATGGATAGCGGTATGGAAGTTATAGAAGTAAGTGATGACGTGACTATAGAAGGTCAGTTTATGGAACTATTAGAATCATTCTGCACAGACATGGCTCAAGCTAATACTAGGGATGAATTATTATTAGGAAAGCCGTGGACTGAGGATGGTAAAACTTACTTTAGAATCAAAGACTTAAAAGACTATCTAGCTAAACACAGGTTTACAGATATGGAAACTAACCGTATAGCCTCTAAGTTGCGTGACCTAAAAGCTAAACATAAGTTCTGGAATATTAAAGGTAGAGGTACAAATGTTTGGTACATTGATGAGTTTAGTTATAGTGATGATGAGGATTTATTAGATCCTCAAAAGTTTGACGAGAGCGAATTATAATGTGGAACGTGGTACTTGGTCCACCTGGAACTGGTAAAACTACCTATCTATTAAACAAGGTAGAGATGTTTTTAGAAGCAGGTATAAAGCCAGATAAACTTGGTTATGTAGCTTTTACTAAAAAAGCTGCAAACGAAGCATTAGTAAGAGCGGTAGATAAATTTGACTTTGACCCAAAAGAACTTGTATACTTCAGAACGCTTCATTCATTGTGTTATCACTGGCTTGGTCTAACTAGAAGTGACGTTATGGCTCGTAGTAATTTACGAGAGTTTAGTAGAACGATCGGTGAACGTATAAATTCTGCTTGGGATGGCGAAAATATGATGTCCTTAAAAAGCAAAGGCGATACGATGCTGTTTATAGAAAACATGGCACGCAATAGATGTGTAGGTTTTAGGGAGCAGTGGAATCAAGCAGGAAGCAATATTTCTTGGATGCATTTTGATTGGTTTGTAAACAACTACACTAACTATAAAGAAGGTAACTTTTTAATTGACTACACAGATATGCTAGAGATGTTTTTACATTCAAACGGTAAACCCAACCTTGATGTATTAATAGTTGATGAAGCTCAAGATCTTTCTGCACTACAGTGGGAGTGTGTAAAGAAATTAGCCGAAGGTGTAGAAGAAGTTTACATAGCAGGAGACGATGATCAAGCTATATACCGTTGGGCAGGAGCAGATGTAGAACAGTTTATAGATTTAAAAGGCAAGACTCAATATTTAAAACAATCATACCGTGTGCCTAGAAAAGTTCATGATGTAGCTTTGTCCGTGGTCAAACGTATAGGTAACAGAAAAGAAAAAGTATGGGAACCTAAAGAAGAAGAGGGCTCAGTTACTCATCACGCTAGTTTTGAACATGTAGATATAGATGACGGTGATTGGTTATTCTTAGCTAGAAATAATTACTTACTAAATCAAATAGAAGATTATTTAAAACTACAAGGCAGGGTTTATCAAAAAGGTAACAAGTCTTCTGTATCCGAAAACTTAATTACAGCCATAAAAGATTGGGAGTCTTTACGCAAAGGAGCACAAGTAGAGGCTGGTAGGATAAGAAAAATATATGGCTATATGAAGGTTGACAAAGGGGTAAAAAGAGGCTATAAAACGCTTAAAACAGTCAGAGATGATATACCTTTAAGTATGGATCAGCTTAAAAAAGACTACGGTTTATTAGTTGATTGTTTGTGGCACGAGTGTTTTGATTCAATCGGTAATACTCAAAGAGAATATGTTATATCTTGTTTAAGAAGAGGTGAAAAATTAATGTCTTCTAAAATAAAGCTAAACACTATACATGCTGCTAAAGGTGGTGAGTCTGAAAACGTTGTACTACTCACAGACTTAGCTAATAAAACATGGGAAGAATTATACATAAACCCAGACAATGAATGCAGGGCATTTTATGTAGGAGTGACTAGAACTAAAAATAATCTGCACATAGTGCAGGGTAAAACACGAAAGGAGTTTTTGTTTGTATGAAAATAGATCAAGGTGTCATACACATAAGAAAAGCATTAGCAGAGTATGAACCAATTATTACTGATTGGGATGAGCCTGTTATACGAGAGTTTGACGGTAAAAAAGTTGTCGGCAGACCTACAAAGGCTTATGGAACTAAGTCTTTTGAGTATGCTGGAAAACTTTATGAACCTGAACCATGGTCTGAGTCTATGTCTATTTTAAAAATGGCTGCTCAAGTATTAGTGTTTAAAGAAATAAACAAGGTTGTTAGATTTAACTTTTGTTTGTGTGGTTATTATAAAGACGGTAGTGTTTCAATACCTCATCACTCAGATACTGTGCCAACCTTAAATGATATTGTTGTTTCTATTTCTTTTGGTGTTGATCGTATATTTAAACTAGAGACATATCTGCACCCTATAAAAGAAAAAGTAGATACAAGTGAATTATTAGAAGGCTATGAAAAACATCTAAACTACAGGAAATCTTATTTATTACAACACGGCGACGTTATGATATTTGATGGTCATTCTCAAATGAAAAGTACACACGCTATAGAACGTAACGATAAAATTAAAGGTTCTAGAATGAATCTAACATTTAGGACAGGTTTATGATAAAAATTTTAGCAGGATTCCTATACTTTCCCTTTACTTGTAAAGTAAAATATAGCCTATGAATATTTTTAAGTTAGAT
>Ga0181395_1000121_pt1 | contig 30159 bp, 40 predicted proteins | sample 18SPOviralmetaG_FD_130124 | JGI IMG/M metagenome (GOLD analysis project Ga0181395, IMG submission 130124) | Marine viral communities from the oligotrophic San Pedro Time Series (SPOT) site, San Pedro Channel, CA, USA - 18 SPOT_SRF_2010-12-16 | ecosystem: Environmental > Aquatic > Marine > Strait...
CAGCAGTTGATCCAACTATGGTTGCAGTTTTATTGAACAATGACTTCATAGACAAGAGGGTTGTCTTGTATAGAGCAGTTTTGCAGGATGATTATTCATTCACGGCCAATGATGTATTCACTATCTTTGATGGCAGAATATCAGGCTGGAGGATAACTGAATCGCAAAATAGTGCCAACGTGAATTTGGCTGTTGCAAGTTTCTTTGCAGATTTCAACAGAACAAACGGCAGAAGAACAAACCCAGCATCACAGAATCTACATTTCAGTGGTGACAAGGGAATGGACTTTTCACCACAAATTGTAAAAGACATAAAATGGGGGAGACCATAATGGAAATAAGAGAGATAAGAGAGAAAGACTATGCTTCAGCGATTGATGTAAGCAACATAGCAATAAAAGAATTATTTGGCACTGAACCTGCCTTTGATTTCAATTTTAAAATTAAGAATGTTTTTGTTACACCAGGTAATGTAACAAGAGCACTATACGTTGATAAAATGATGGTTGGTCTGTTTGTTTTAACGGAAGAACGATTCATACACAATGACAAAAAGAAGTTGAATATCAATTTCTTCTACATCTTAGAAGAATATAGAACAAAAGAAAATATGGATGAGGTGTTTAGGTTTATTGAGAATTTTGCACTAACAAATGGCAATGTATCAATTGGTTTTGATTCATCTTTGCCACATTTCAGTAATCATTTGGTAGATACTGTTAGTGATGTGAAACAACAATCAATACACTTCGAGAAAGCATTATGATAAGAAAGAAACAAGGCATACACACAGCGATAGAAGGTTACTTCAGAGAAGCCAATGCAACTGATATAATAATAGTTGCAGATAAACTTCGTGAAGAAGACACAAACACAATCAAGTGGATGACAGATCTGCCTAACAGAGAGGCAATGAAGATAACTTGCAACGCAAGTTTGGAAAGTTACACTATTGTGGTGGATGGCAGGCCTGTTGGAATGTTTGGTGTTGCAGGCAAGAAAGATATTGGACAACCTTGGTTGCTTATGAGTGATTGGATGTCAGAGTTCCCACACTTGAAAAGAGAATTTTTAGTTGAATGTAGGAGAGTTATATTAGGCTTCAAACCAAAGTATAAAAAATTATTCAATTTTGTTTATTGCGACCACAAAGATCATATCAAATGGTTGGAATGGTTAGGATTTAAAGTTAAAGATCTTTATCCTGAGTTTGGACCACACAAGAAACCTTTTTATTATTTTGAAATGGAGAACAAATAGATGTGTTGTTTTGCAGGTGATACACAGATAAAATTAGCGAATGGTGAAACGAAAGCCATCAAGGATATCAGAATAGGTGATCAAATCAGAGGTGCTAAGAAATTAAATCACGTTAAAAAGATCTACACTCCGTTCTTGCATTTCAGAAAGAAATACAGCATTAATGATGGTGAATATTTTACGACAGCAGAACACCCATTCCAAACTACAACAGGATGGAAGGCAATCAAACCATACAAGAAATGGTGGGATCCAGAGACCTGGGACAATTGGTTCCATAATCACAAGGACTTAGAAAACATCACAGAATTGAAGGTTGGAGACAAGATCCTTACGGAATTAGGACAGATAGAAGTTAAAAAAATAAAAGCCAATTGGAATCCATTAAATTGGTTTGAAAAAGTTTATAATTTAGAATTAGATAATGACAACACTTACTATGCCAACGATTACCTTGTCCATAACAAAGGTGGAGGTGGTGGTGGAGGTATCATCAGCAGAGTCTTTGATTTTATTGGAGACATCGTTGAGGGTGTAGTAAAAATATTTACATCTCCGTTTGGTTTAGACCTTACGGTGCCAGAAGTTTCAGCATCACAGACAGAACAGATACAAGGTGTATTACTAAACAAAGACTCAGGTATAACAAACGTGCCTGTGGTCTATGGAACAAGGATGGTTGGTGGAGCAAGAGTGTTTGTATCTACGAATGGTTCGAGTAATGAATATCTGTATGTGGCCTATGTGCTGTCAGAAGGTCAAGTTGATAGTTACACGCAGTTGTTGATTGATGATATTGTTGTTACTCCAAATAGTTTTGCTCACGGAGTAAAGACAACTTCATCAACAAGTCCATATTCAGATGAAAGCAGATTAGAATTACAATTTTTTGACGGTAGAGATGATCAAGTTGCTTCGTCTTTGTTGAAAGAAGCACCTGGTTGGACAGATGACCATAGGTTGAGAGGACTGGCTTATTTGGCTTGTAAGTTTAGATGGAAGAAGATTGAAGATCAAGAAGATGCTGATAACAACCCATATGGTGGTGGAATACCTAATGTAAAAGTTACAGTCAAGGGTAAGAAGATATTTGATTTAACATCAGCCTATACACCACAGACAGTTGGTTCATTCACAGGACAGACAGGCACAGCATCGGGCCTATTGAATAGGAGATCAGAGACCGCGACAAGGATTCATAGTGTAAGCAGTCAGACTTCAAACAACACCATACAAGATGCAGGTGTAACATTTACATTGAATCAAGAAGCACAGGTAAGAGTCATTCAACAGATGAGCACCCAGATAAATGGAACACCAGTGGGCATAATTGACAACAGTATCAATTTTACAATAGAAAACACTGGCACTGGTGCGACCGTGTATAGTGAAAACAGAAACAAAGCGATAGGTAAGTTTTATTTTGTAACCTTTGGAAGTGTTACACCAAACAACTCTTCCAATTATAAAGCAGATCTTTCAATTGACGACACCATCATATTGCCTGCGGGAAATTACAGATTTAGTGATAGCAACACGGTTACGCATAGCGGTTCTTCTACCAGCAGGAATACACAATATTATTTGAGTGTGCAGATAGAAGATGCACCGGTGCAAGAAAATCACACTACGGCTTATGCTGATGAAACAGTGGCATTTGGCAACAATCCTGTCAATATTTTATTAGATTATATGCGTAACCCAAGATTCGGGAAAGGCTTACCTAATAGTGCATTCCATTGGAACAGTTGGAGAAAGATGGCCAAACTATGTGACCAAGTTGTAAGTTACACAAGTTCTACCACAGGCAAAGCATTTACTTGCGATGCTGTTGTGCAAACTTCAACCAGTATAATGAATAATTGTAAAATATTATTGGTAGGCTTCAGGGGTATTATGCCATTCACCCAAGGTGTATTTAGATTAAAGATTGAAAACGCAGGTGATGATGACAACATTGAATCTATACCGTCGGATCCACCTGTAAGTTTTACTGCCAATGCTGACAACATTGTTGGTGGCCTACAATTGATAGGAGACAACAAAGAAACAAAGGTCAATAGGGCAAGGGTAACTTATGTTGATCCAAATGCGGACTTCCAACCCAATGAGGTGATCTATCCTGATGATGGTTCGACTGATGACACAACTTTCTTGAATGAGGACAACGGACAGAGATTAGAAGCAACATTAAGTTTGCCAACCGTTGCCAGCAGAGAACAAGCATTACAATACGCAGAGGTTTTTGTCAAAAGATCAAGGAACGCAAAACAAATACAATTTGCTACGACCATAGCAGGATCAAATGTTTCAGTAGGTGACCTGTGTAGAGTCACAAGTCCAAACATTGGATTAGATGGTCAGTTTAGAATTACAGACATTAGATTGAATGCGGAAGGTGACATCCAGGTTACAGGATTTGAACACCAACCAACGATTTACACTATAAATGCCAAGTCAGCAGACATAACAAGACCAAGTCTGAATTTACCTAACCCATTAACGGTCCCACCAGTCACAGGTGTTACGGTAACTTCAGGATCAACCAACCAGGCATCTTCGGGTTATGTTGCTGAATCGAGGTTAAGCGTGACCTGGACAGCGACGGCAGATCCGTTCTTTAAAGAATATATCGTTCAATTTAAGTTAGCCGGTGATTCAACTTACATCACGGCAGGTATAACAAATGACACCCAATTCTTCATTGCTCCTGTAACCAGCGGTGAGCAATACGACGTTAGGGTAGCAAGTAGAAACGAACTTAACAAGAGAAGTAATTACGCGAATGCCACAAGACACACGGTATCGTAATGAAGCAAAGTCTTTTTGACTTGAGATTGGTTAAGTTTGGTCATTGGACGTGTGATGACAAGACTGAGAGAAACAAGTGTCAAGGACAACACACCTGTAAATTCGTGCTTGATAAAAAGTTTAGGAAAGTTCTTTCAGTAGATCTTCGACCTGTGCGTGTCCAAGTGCGGGATCCACTATATGTTCCGAAACGAATCGTATTTTAACTCCAAATTCTTTTTGATAGGTCTTGAGTAATTGCAGTTTGCTGTTGTTGCCTTTTTCAAAACATTTCTTATGTGTGTATCTGTGGTCAAACAGGCTCTTGGTGTCATTGGTGTGCCATCCACATCCTAACACAGTGATATCCTTGGCTTTCAAATAAAAGATAGCAAGTGCTACGGCAAGTGTGCCTGAATCTTGTGGTTGCAATCTATTTGGTGTCACAACTTCGTCAAAGAGGTCAGTCCTACAACCGTTCCTGGTCCAAAACTTTGGTAGATTTGGTGTTTTTGGTGATTTAGGTGACTTGAGGTCCTGATCAATTTGGTCCCTTGTTCTTGGATCGTAAGCAACGCAGTTATCAACTGATCTTAACGTGTAAAGATGGTTACAACCTATTTCGTTTGGTTGTTTTGGAACCAAACTGACCAAATCCTTTATGAGAGGTGAATTAAACCAAATTAACATTTCTTGAGATATCTATTTCTAACATATTGAGCATATCCAAGCAAACACAAAATGAAGCAGTAGAAAAGGTATGATAACAGCATACGAATATTTAAGAAAAGGTGAGTGACTGGCTGGAGAGAAAGGTGTAAGACCTTTGGAAAGCAAGTCACCCACACAGATATTTAATAAAAGGTTGTTTTTTCTCCAGTTTGGATATATACTACTATTATGCAAGGAGGAATACACAATGGTGGCAAACAATAACAACATTAACAACATTAACAACATTAACAACATAATAACAACTAATAAAAACAAATTACAGATTGCCAGTGAGCAATCAGTAATCAACTTTGACTCCGTCAAGGAATTGAAAGCAGATAAGATTAGCCATTGCCACCAGGACTTACCAAAGGACTGGCAATGGGCAAAATTAGATCTGTTCAACAACGTCAACAACAACATAGAGCATCTAAGATTGAATGTTACAATTTGCAAGAACAATCAACTCAAACCTGCGAGGGCATTGATGAACACTGAGTGGCCACACTTCAGAAGAAACTTAACTAAAGAAGAATGGGCCGCACCACACTATGAGTTGGTCAAGCAAACAAGGCAAGAGTTAAAGAACGCAGGATACAAGACCAAAGAGATCAGGGCAAGTAAATGCTATATGCCAGGTTACAAGAACAAGAAAGGTAGCACACTCAAAGAACTCAGTGTGTTGCTTGTTCCCGAAAAACAAGATCACAGATATACTGCTATTGTCATACACAAGGAACACAAGATCATAGTTCCTTTGAAAGGAGACAAAGGATATCTAAGTTCAAACCAAAGGAAGATGAATCAAATTGCAACTGGCACAGCGAACACGATACTGAAGTCAAGTGTGGGTGTGCATATTGATGATTATCTGTAATGGCAAAAGGATTTAACTGGAACAGGATCAAACAACAGACCCAATTGCGACAGCAAGGTGACTTGCACTGGAAGGACACAGAAAAGAAACCACAGTTGTTCGCGATTGAAATAATGGGGCAACGTTGGAACAAACATTTCGTCACAAAAGAAAGTGCCACCAAGGCCGCTGACACGATAAAACGCAAATACGGAAAGCCAACCAGAGTCGTTAAGATAGCGTGATTTTTTCGATCATAGTAAATACTGTTGTTGGGGGAGATGTTGTTTAAACTCCTTGCAGAGCATAACGACTAACGTGGTTGTTTCCTACAACCATATGAGCCATACCTCCTCCAACACTTTCGAACCGTGGCCTTTTTGTGTTCAGGTTTTCTGACATAGGCTTGGCATATCCCCTTAAAGGTCACGGTCATATATGACGATACTTGACACCATATTCGCAAACATACATCGCTTCACCACACTGGATCAATTGCAGGAATTCACCATACAGGAACTGAACAGACGTCACATCAATGCAGTGGTTGAATATCGCAAGGACCTTAGATACGAACCAATGTCCGAGGAGGAGGACAATGAGGACTACATCGACGCAGAAGAATGGATCAGTTGCAGGGCATTCTACAGGACATTGTTGGCAGATCCAAGATGTCCCCAATGGTTGGAAAAGGCAATCGTTTGGAGAGTGCTTGGTGAAGAAGAATATTAACGGACCAAACCTCCTTACCAATCTTACCAAACCGGATTGACATATCCGTATCCTGTGTTATACTAACACTATGACAACGAAAAACATAGGAGGAAAAAATGTCAAAGCAAGATAAGACAGAGAAGATGGCATACGAAACAATGGAGAAGTTTGGTGTGCTTACGAAACAGGTAGAGACTGTGTATGGAGGAGCAAACATCAAGTTCCTGAACATCAAAGGTATTGCCACAGGCAAGTTCCTTGAGTATCTACAGAACAATGAACAAGTGAATGAGCGAGGTGAATACATATTCACGGGTGCTTGGACCATAAGCACAACACCAAGTGAATCACACTTCCCAGACAGGATGGACAAGTTCTTCAAACACGATGCAAGGAAGTGGGCAGTGAAGTATCAGATGAACCGGACTCCATTGTCAGCACAACAGAAACCTGCAGTGGAGATAAAAGAAGTGCCAAGAGAACTTGAAGGACCAATACAGAAGTTCATAGTAACACTACAAGGTATAAGTTTCGCTGAGATGTGTATAGAAGCCACAGACAGAACAATGGCCTGGAAGTTCGCGAATGATAGGTTGGCAGACTTCAACACCCACGTCAATTGGAGGACTGAGATAGAGTCAGTAGAACCGGGAGAGGTGCGTGTGATAGATAGTGAGGAACAAACGACGGGTGAGACCAAAGGCAACTTCTATACCGTGAGGCCTGACAGGGACTTCCTTAACAAACACTACACCACTACCTATACAAAGCGTAAGGAAAATATATGATAGCATACACAAAACTTAGGGCAAAGGACCGTTCGGTGGCACTGACATTGATGGCCATATATCCAACTGACCGAGCGAAAAGTCTAATGCAACAACTGGACTGGCATCGCGATCCAGAAAGCCAAGAACATTACTGCGAGGAGTTACACAAAGTAATCAGAAACTTCAGTGAGGATCTTGTGAAGAGAGGTGAAATAGACGCACAATATTCAGACTGGAAGAAGCAAGTGGAAGCGGCAGTGACCTTTGCATTGATACGGGATCAGATAAGATATCAGAGTGCTATATTCACAAAGGTGGTTAGACCAATACACTATTTGAGATTCCACAAGCACGTCACAGAGACAACAGGCAAGGAATTCAAACAACAGAGTCGTTTGGATCTATTGGAGCAGAAAGAACTGATAAGGATACTGCAAACAAGTGACACGGACACGTTGCATTTTGCATAGCATTGACCCACAAATGAATAGCCTTTAGACACACATAGAGGGGTGTTATTTAGGTGAGAAGGGTTGCTTGGGTATCAACATACTACTTGGAGATGCACCGCTCTAATCATTCTTTACCAAACCATTCTATCAAGCCAGAACCAAACCTTACCAACCGTATGGCCAGATTGGAGACAATATTAAGGTTGCTTTGATCCGTCTATTGTGTTATAATCAAAAGCATAATGAAGAAATCAGATCAGAGTAGGCCTATTCTTTGGCACATCTATCACACCATCCTGGCTGTGGAGTTGGGAGCCATTGTGATAATAGAATTGATAGAACTCTTACGACCATATTAGAACCGTAGGGCCACAATCCGGAATGGTAGGCACGGTGGCTCAGGCCGTCCCCATCCTTTTTTTGGTAATGGCTGTCCTATTGCATTGTAACATTTTCGCACCAACCGGGGCCATCCTTTAGCCAAGAATACGAAGCCATCTTCGAGACTTAAACTCGGTGATTTTGGTTCAACCAGACCTTACCAAGCCATCCTTTTGACCCAGATTTGATTTCACCCCGTGCTCACACACCGTCGCTCAAACCAGGGGCCAGGGTAGATCCACCGTAACGCGGGTTGCTGACGCAATTTACGAGCGGACGCATCTTACCAAAAGAAATTGCCAAACCCTATTGACGGCACACCAATCTTGTGCTATAATGAGATATAACAAGGAGAACATATGACCACAAAAACTAAGAAGAAAGCAATATACAACACATCAGGCACCAAGTTCAGCCACTGCGTCCGGGTTCCCAAGGATCCCAATCTGGATGCCACTTACTCATTCAAGTTCCCGGTATTGACCCACAAGGGTGCGGAGATGAAATGGGGAACAAAAGTCAGACCCATCAAGAGCCTTACAACATACTTGCAAGGTTGCAGTCTAAAGAGATACCAGGACTATATGGTGCAATATGATGTCTTGACCAAGCATTACGAATATTACTTTAAAGAGGGCAAGTATGCGACACTATTCGCTATGACTTGTTCAACGATGCTACAAAAGACTGCCGGCAAGGGATATCCATTCAAGATAGAATGTCCCAACTGTCAGCATCAATTCAGACATCCAACTTGGACGGTGTAATATGAAGATTGCACGAGAAAAAATATTTGAGGTTATCCGGGGAGGACAAGATGCGTATATCCAATCGTTGCCTTATATGGGCAAAAGCATAGAACAAGTCAAACGATTGCTACCATCAGCATACGACGTTGAACCACAATGGGATCATACCCAAAAAAAAATAGACAAAAACTACAAACCACCTGAGGAATATCCTGACGACAGTCAGTATGCGGTATTCCCAAAAAATGATCCAGAGCACATAATAATACATCTTTATGTCAATAACAACGTGGTAGATGACACGCTCGAGGTCTATAGATGAAAACTGAAAGGGTTTTTGAAGTGATAAAGGATCCCCAATTGTTCAACAAAGAGCAAAGCAACGAATCCATCAGGAAAGACTGCATAGACATAGACACCATAGTTGAACGTATGGAACGGTCATCCCGGGTGTTTGAACCAGAGATAGCAACACAGATATTTGAGCACCTGTCAGAGATCAAGGAGAGGCTGTTGGTAATATGTGATGAACTTGACAAGCAACAAAATGAAAAAAAATAAAATTAAAGAATTGACACATAGTATCCATTGTGTTAATATAGAGTAGATATGTTTTTCGTTCATATCATATCTATAATGAGCAGGCCAGTCCTCCTTTCTATGGTGGTCATATTAACGGTGACTGCCTGCTCATCCTATCCACAGAGATGCGAGAATGTGCATCCATTCACTCCCAGAGAACACTGGTGTGATCCAAATCACGGCACCAATCAGCAATAAGTTATAAATACATTTGAAGTCAGCCGATCCTAACGTGCTCCATATGATTAAGACAGGCTGGCTTCGCTACCACAAGGAGAAACACAATGTTCAAAAAAATATGGGAATTCATAACTTGGCCATATCACAGAGTAGCCGACGAGATCAAGTTCAGGAAAAAAATTCGTGATCTTAAAAAGAAAGATCCTTTCATCTACAAATGAAACAGAATTACAAACCACACAGACCACACCTTTGGAAATCAGGTCCCGACAAGGAACTGAGGGCAAGGAGATTGGCATTCTTGAGATCAAGATGCCAGGCAAGATTCCGTGGAGAGGAATGGTCATTGACATTAGACGACTGGTATGAACTGTGGCCCCTGGAACTGTGGAGGAAACGTGGTAAAAGGAGCGAAGACTACATCATTACCTTTATTGAAATTGGTAAAGGTTGGCATCGTGCCAACGTTGAGGTGCGACAGAGACGTGGTAATATGAGGAGACACTATTACCATCGTAGAGGTCAGACAAGGACGATTGACACAATGCCCAATATAACGTATAATAAAGAATAGAAAAATAGAAAAATATTTTTTACAAAAGGAATCATATGGAACATAAAGATATAGCAAACACAACATTATTAGAATCAATCACGACAAGGATAGCACAACAAAATCCACACAATCCAAGGAAAGCATATGGACATAGGATCGCTGAACTTAGATTTAAAACAGTCAAAGACGACAAGGAGTTTGATGAATACACTTACGTGGATCCAACAAACAACAACCAAAACAAGTGGCAAGAAGTTATAGAACAATTCGTAAAACATAGACCCTGCAACATTTTATTGGAGTTTCCTAATGGTTACACATACAAGAATGCCAAAACAGGTTTGATTGATGCGGATGTTGAAGATTCACCAATAAACATTTTGGACATCGTTGATCCAGACACTGACAAAAGCAAATTGCGTAAGAGAACCAATCCACAGGATCTTTTCACCATTGGCTAAGATAATAAAATTCCCACCACCACCAAGACCTCCAAAGCCTGTAAAGGAATTGGATGATTTTGAATTGATAACTGACATCTATTACGGTGTGTATGGCTTTGAACACTTTGAAGAACATAGACGTATCAGATTAAGAGACGAATATTGGGAGTTATACGACAGATTCTTAAAATCAAAGTAAATACTACTATTATTCAGGAGAAGGAATGCCAAAAAGAGCAACGCTTACCACAAGAAGTTTATCTTCACCAACAACAGCAAGTGATCAATTACCCAAAAATTCGGGTTTGATAGGAAGCGAGATAGATTCTAATTTTTTAGAACTGCGTGATCAGTCGATCGGAATTGTCGCAGACGATAGTTCAACGATAGATATCAAAGCAGGTGATACCCTTTACATACAAGGTGGGACAAACTGCACAACATCAACTAATTCAGATGGTTCAGTCACAATCAACACCACAGCAGACCAAGATGTTTTCAAAACCATATCCGTTGCAGGACAGAGTGATGTAGTAGCGGACGGAACGTCAGATGGTCTAACATTAGTGGCAGGTTCAAATATGACTATAACCACGAATGCTGGATCAGACACTATAACATTTGCTTCAACAGGTGGTAGTGCGAGCACAGGAGATTTAACGATATCAGGAACCACCATATCAAGTGATTCATCAGGTATGAATTTAACCGCTCCGGGAGGTGCTATGCATCTTAACGCGAATGTGATATCACTTAATTGTGAATTACACGTTGGTGTGGGAGGTGATTCCACTGGAGGTTTCATAATCAATGACAACAGAATATCAACGGCAAGAACTAATGAACCAATCCATTTAACACCAGCCGGTTCAGGAGCAGTTGAGATTTGTAATGCCTACAACTTACCGATAGCAGATGGCACTAATGGACAGGTCATAGTTACCAACGGTTCAGGTGTATTATCCTTTGCTTCTGTTGGGACAATAAATATTGATGGGGGAACAGCCGTATCCACATACGGAGCAATAACGGCCATAGACGGAGGAACAGCATAGTGCCAACACAAATACAATTTAGAAGAGACACAGCATCAGATTGGTCATCAGCCAATCCAACTTTAGCGGCAGGAGAATTTGGATATGAATCAGACACTACCAAGTTCAAGGTAGGTGATGGTTCAACAGCCTGGAATAGTTTAGCATACAACACAAGTGCTGGTGGCACGACGATCAATAATGCAACAGCAAATGAATTAGTCACAGTGGCATCAACCACAACGCAGTTAGACGCAGAATCCAATTTAACATTTGATGGATCAACATTGGCAGTCACAGGTGCGATGACGGCAACAACTTCAATAGCCAATGATGCAATATCAATAGATGATAATGTTATAAAAGGCACAAGAAGTAATGATGATCTATTTTTAGAAGTAAGTGGCACAGGTTCTATAGGTATCAAAGACAGAATAACGGATTTTTCAAGCAACGCAAGATGGAACCACGGAGTCAATATTGTCCACGATGGTGGCACGATTGATCCTAATGCTATGAATTCAAGCAGTTTAAGAAGATATGGAAATAATAGGATAACAAAATACACATTTAATGGAACCAATTCAGCACAGAGTAATTCAAGATTTAGACAGGGTGATATAATGCACATTGATGCTAATGGATCAAGTCTAACAAGCACAGGTATCTATAGAGGACCAGTAGCAAATTATAATGTTGTAGAAATAGATAACACAAGCACCACTGATGTGACGATAGGAAATGCAAATGGAATTTTTGCTGAACCTTATATCTATTCTGACACTTCAAATGCTGGTAACATAACTTTAGAAGCACTGAATACCTATGTATCAGTGCCTTTCATACAGTCAGCAGATTCTAATCATACCGTCCAGGTATCAGATCTTAAACATTTCAGATCACAGCCAGCAGATACCACTGGAGCCGGCACAGAAACAGTGACGACAGAATATGGTTTCTTTATGGATTCAGGTAGTGTTGCTACGAACAAGTATTTGATCTATACGAATGATGATTCATATCAATCAAGAGTAGGAACTTTAGAAAATTACAGAGAAGAAGTAAAAAGTTTATCAAGTTCATCAACCATAACGGTAGATTGTAATCAGTGTCCAGTGTTTAATGTTACATTGGCAACCAACACGCAATTTGTAATTTCTAATTTAGCGACTGGTCAAAGTGTTACATTGATCATAACGCAGGATGGCACAGGTTCAAGGACAGCAAGTTTTGGAACAGATGGTTCAACTGCTGTCAAGTTCGCAGGTGGCACACCAACACTATCAACGGCGGCAAGTGCCATAGACATCGTAACAATTTTTAACAACGGATCAAGTTTCTTTGGAAATATTGCTAAAGCATATGCTTAACACAAGATTCGTTAAATATAACATAAACAAGGAGAATTGCTAATGGCAACCTGGCCAAGTTCAACTAAAGCATCGACGGCAAACTGTGATTCTGGATCAGACTCACCAAGATTATTTCGTGCAGATGCAAAACAAAACATAGACAATCAAAATGCTATTATTGATATGTTCAACATATCATCACCGTCTAACAATCAGATTTTAAAATATAATAGCAGTAACGCAAGATTTGAATTAGCGGCAGATTCAGCCGCAGGTGGTATAACATTTGTAGGTGACGATAGTTCAGGGACTTTGGTCAATATAGATGAAACTTTCAAAGTTGCTGGTGCCGGAACGGTGACGACGGCAGTAAGTGGTGATGTTTTAACAATCACAGGGGCCACACCGGCAGTGACAGCATTGAATAATGCTACTGCAAATGAAATTGTTACCGTGGGTTCAACAACAACAGAATTAGATGCTGAATCAGGATTAACATTTGATGGTTCAACATTGGCAGTGACAGGAGCCATTACGGCAACTACAAACGTAACTGCAACAGGATCTATATCCAACGACGCTGTGAGTATCACAGATAACGTTATACAATCTTCAAGATCAAATGATGATCTTATGATATCAGCAAATGGAACAGGTAGGGTTCAGTTAGTAGGTGGAGGTGGTAACTTCGCAGAAAATTATAATAGTAATTCAAGATATTCTGATGGAAACATAATTTACAAAGAAGACCTATCATTGACGATAGGTGATGGCAACAGGCATTATAAAAATGCTATGATTTCTTATTACAAATTAGCATCAGGTCAATCATCATCCAATTCAAATGATAGATTTAGACAGGCAATTTATACATCTATAGATCTAAACGGTTCAAGTTCAACATCAACATCTGCCACATTCAGAAGCAGAGGTCCAATGGGGGCAGACATCAATACAACCGTTGAGAACAATGGTTCAGGTGCTTCAACATTGGGAACGGTATCAGCAAATATGAGTGGTGTGCTGGTTTATGGTAACAATCAAAATATCACGATCACAGATGCTACTGGTGTTGCTTCATATTTAGAAAATTCAGAAGATGGATCAGGCACGGTAGCAGTAGATAACTTCATAGGTTTTTATTCAATGGGTGATATAGGAACTGATGCTACGGTAACAGGCAATATGTATCATTTCTACGCAAACAATAATTCACAGAATCCAGCCGGATCAACTTATAGTTTCTATCAAGAAGATCTTACAGACCTATTAAGAATAGGAAAGTTAGAAGCATACAGTGAAAAAATAAATTCATTAACATCAAGTTCAACGATTACCGTTGATACAACATTGGCACCATTCCATACAGTGACATTGGCTACGAATACTCAATTTGTTATCAGTGGTCTAATCGCTGGTCAGACGGTGACTATAAAAATCAAACAAGATGGCACTGGTAGCAGAACTGCAAGTTTTGGGACTGGTGATTCAACCGCTGTCAAGTTTGCCGGTGGTGCTCCAACTTTATCAACAGGGGCAAATGCCATTGATGTTGTTACGGTGTTCTATGATGGAACAGATTATATAGGTAACATAGCAAAAGCATTCGCATAAGGAGGAGATAGATGCCATTAGGATTTGCTAAATCAATTTTAACCACAGCAGGAGCGGCCGGAGGAAGTGCCGCGAGAGCGTTCAATGACGGACAGGCTGTTAATGCGGCTAACAAGGCCACATACAACATACCGGTAAATGGTGGGTTTGCTAACAATCATAGATTCAGTTTTGTTGCGTGGGTCAGGATCAATGGCACCAGTCAATTAGATAGTCCAGGTGTAAGGGCAATGAGATTCATCAATGGTGGTGATAGTGGTGGTGGTTCGTGGTCTATATTCGGTAATAGTTTTAACATTAACTTCTTTAATGGGAGTCAAAACCCTGCTCCAACAACAAGTGGTTGTGGCAATACAAAATATAACACGACCAATTTTGCAAGTAATTTTTTAGATGGTAGTTGGCATTGTGTTATGTTCGCAATGGATCCAACAGATAACACCAATAGACCTTTGTATATAGATGGTGAAGATGTTCAACCAGCAATTATAAATTCAGGCAGTAATTTTACATCAGATGGTGATATGGATGGCATACAAAATATTAATTTAGGATATCAAGGATCGAGTGGAACCGCAACAGGTTATAATGCGGCCTGGGAGAGAGGTGCCGAGTTCGATTTTGGACCAATATGGTTCTATGATACTCACATAGATTTCTCCAGTTCAAGTGTTAGGGCAAAATATTATAATTCAGCATTGACTGATGGTTATGTTGATGGAGGCACAGATGGCACAGCAGGTGGAGCCGATCAACCAGAATTATACCTTTATCATTCGGCAACGACATTGGTGAATGGTGGTAGCCTGTCATCAGTAACACCAAGCAAGGTCACTAAAGGTTCTGGTGATGTTGTGGTTATACCAACAACAGAAGGACCAGGATCAGGAGATAGTTACTAATGTGGAGAATATACTGGCAAGACGACAGCAAGTGGTATGAATTTGACAGCCAAGCGGCAATGGTCACGTGGGCAAAAGACAAAGCACCAACAGGTGATCCATTAAATCATAGTTTTTCAATTGAAGAACAGATAGATGGCAGTTGGACGACTCCATCAGTAGGGACAAGTTTCAATGGATAAATGGTGTGTGTTTGAAAAAGGTTTGACAACCTTTGACGAAGAAGAAACTAATTTTGTAGAAAAAAACGACTTATTCGAGCAGATAAAAAACTCCCATATGGAAGAAAGAGATGCTGTTCCTTTTAGTCTTAAGGCATTTGCTCAAAAGATAGCACAAATGGGAAGTTAAAGGCTTGATACATAGGCTTCATATAAATACTAACGTAATATTACAAACAAAGGAGAAACAATAATGAGTGCGGCTTCAAATTATTTAGAAGACAAATTATTAGATCACGTTCTTAATTTTGGGAACGGTTCTTTGACAGTTGGTTCAGGTAGAGGTTATACTCCACCAGCAACCGTTTATGTGGCATTATTCGCAGATTCAGGATCAGGTGTAGCGGCAACACTGGAGTCAAACACTTCAGGAACAGACGCAACATCAAAATTCGGATACTACGAAATTAATAATGGTTCATATGCAAGACAAACAATCACATTTGCAAACGCAGGTGCTTCAACTACAGGAACGATAAGTTCAAATCAGACGGTATCATTCCCAGTAGCGACAGCAAACTATCAGACAGCAGGTTCAACTGGACAAGTTGTAACTCACCTGGCATTGATGGATGCGTCAACAAGTGGTAACGTTTTGTTTTACGGTGCATTAACAACTTCAAAAACGGTTTCATCAGGAGACCAATTTACAATCAGTTCTGGCAATTTATCGATTAGTCTTGCTTAATATTAGGGAGGTGTCTAATGACTACGACCCGAATAATAAGACGAGAGGTAAGTGATACATCAGATCCAGATGTAGGTTTTACATCATTCTCTACATCAGGTGGTGGCACGGCCTTTGGCGGAGGAGTCGGCACGGGAGCCAGTGCGACAAGGACGATAGGTCTTTCAAACAGCAATCATAATTCACAAGGATTCAAAGTTCATTGGGAAGTTGATTTAAAAACCACAGACGATTTATATAACATACCACCAGAACGGTGTATTGTCAATTTTTTATGTAGGCCCAACATAACCGTATCATCAACAGGTGGTGGTTTAGGTGTTATATTCGATATAGATTATACTGGAGGTGATGCTTTCGGAATATCAATTATAGATTGGCCATTTTTAAGTCGTCCAAGTATTGGCCTTGATACTTTAACACAGACTGGAAGTGCTGTGACTACGGTGACAGCCAACCAAGATGACATTGTTGCTGACGAATGTAATCTTAGTATTCAAATAAACACATCCAATAACAATAGTAATGGTCTTCATAGTATATCTTTACAATTATCCAATATGGTCTTGGAGGCCAATACAGGTCCAGCAGGCAGTCTTAACAGGAAATGGGAAGCAGACAACCACGTAATAGATGGTTTAAATGGTGATTCAATTGATCCAATTAATGTAGCGGCAACTATGTCCGCAACGGCTCTGGTCACAAAGTTTGGAGAGTCAAGTCCGTCAAGTAGTTTTGGAATTGTTGAAGATTCTGTCAATTTAAAATTAGCAACTGCGACACCTTCAACGGTATCCACATTAGCAGTTACACCAAAGTATATTTCAGATGTAACAAAAAGTTTATCTGTTGTATCTGATATAATATCATCTACGAATAACCTGGTATTATTGCCAGTTGAAAGTTATTCGACATCAACAAGTATAACAATCATACCAAGGTTACAAATAGACATACAAGGTGAATCATCATTATCAAATACAACTTCTTCAAGTCCGCAAGGTAATGCCATATATGATATAGGTGGTGACTATACCTGGGATACCGTCAATGCCATAGCATTGGCAAATGACAATACCTGGGAAGACTTTGATCAGGTAGCCTGGGAAAGTTGGCCAGATAATACCTGGGGAAGTGTTTTAGAAAGTTGGGATGAATGGGATCTTAATGTATGGGCAAGAAGTTATAACCTTGTCAATACAGCAACAATAGATCTTACAGATGTCCAATTTAAACCTTCTGGTGCGAGTGATTTAAGTTCAGCATTTAGTTTAGTTGATAATTCAGCATTCGAGCAGAGAGGTGAGGCAGACTTAACGGTTACGGTCACAGGTGATCTACAAGCGGCAGGTGTGTTACAAGGTTTTTGTAATATATCATCAGCATTTAGTCCAACATTATCAGATACTATAATATTCGATCAACCATCCGCGGTAACAATAACAGGTGCTTTTACTCCTGTATTAACAGCCAACGCAACATTCAGTGGAGAGACTGCGTTAAGTTCAGCATTTGGTTTTGCTATAACTCCGACGCATAGAAGAGGACCATACCAATTAACTTTTACATCGGCATTTACACAACCAGATACGATACCATCAAGAAGATTAGGGCCGTATCAGTTAGTGTTACCAGCATTGGCAAGCAAATTGGTCACTGGAAAATTATATTATCAAGCAGATCCACACAACATCGCAAAAGTTTTAAAAGAGACAAGAATAGTAACTATTGGCGCAGATACACGCATAACTGCGATTGATCAAGAAAATAGAGTAAATAAAGTTGTTGCAGAAACAAGGACACATATGGTATCACAAGAAACAAGGAGACACAAATTGAGAATACCTCCAATTAAAGACAGATTTGTTACACCAAAAATAAGGGCAGAAGTATAATGGCGAACTTGACAGGATTTAGAAGTGATCGAGATGGACTCTTCGCTACGAAGGACCCAGCATCAAATATTCAATACGGTTTAGATTTTACAGATTACTTGGCCGCGGGAGATACTATAACATCAGCAACTGTGGCAATCAGCACAGTGACTGGTGATGCCGCTCCATTACAATTACCGACAAGTGCAATAGCAGATGTTAATATCACAGGAGGCAATTTAGTAAATGTAAGGGTATCAGGTGGTAGTGTGCAAAATGTTTATACAATCAAAATTACGATAGTCACACAACAAGGTGACACAGACGCAAGAAGTTTCAGAGTAATTATAAGGGAGAAGACTTTATAATGGCTAAGGCAAGAACATACAAATTAGACAAGGATATGATAGAGCGACTTGCTTCTATAATGTGTTCCTATGAAGAGATTGCTATGGTTCTTAACACCAGCGTTGATAATCTAAAGAAACGTTACACAGACATTATCGAGAGAGGCAGAGCAGAAGGAAAGATGGGTATAAGACGTGCTCAGTATTCTAAGGCTACCAAAGACAAAGACGTTAGAATGTTGATATTCTTAGGTAAGCAGTATCTTGGACAACAAGATTCACCAAGCGAGACTGAGAACAATGATCCTTTACCTTGGCCTGAAGATGCCTAATGAAATTATCTGCACCGCAGAAAAGAGTTGCTGAACATCCAGCACGATTCAAAGTTTTAGTTACAGGAAGAAGATTTGGCAAGACCACACTTGCTATCAGACAACTTTGTTATTTCGCAAGGAATCCTGAGAAACTGTGTTGGTATGTGGCACCATCATACAGACAAGCAAAACAAACGGTATGGTTGCAAATCAAAAAAGTATTGAATGATCTGAACTGGATCAGAAAAATCAACGAAGCAGAACTTACAATATTCCTACGTAATGGTTCAAGGATATGTTTGCGAGGTGCGGACAATCCCCAGTCACTGCGTGGAGTTGGACTTGATTATTTGGTAATTGACGAAGCGGCTGACATAGACGAGTATGCTTGGCACGAAGTTCTACGTCCAACATTATCAGACACGGGTGGACACGTTTTCTTCACAGGAACACCACGTGGGTTGAATTGGTTCCACGACCTATATCAACAGGGACAAAAGACCACTGATGAGAATTGGCAGAGTTGGCAATTCACTACCATAGATGGTGGATGGGTTCCAGATGCTGAGATAGAACAAGCAAAGAAAGATTTAGATGCTAAAACATTTAGGCAAGAATACGAAGCAACATTTGAGACATATTCAGGAATCATATATTATGGCTTTGACATCAAGCACAATGTTAAAAACGTTGAAATACCAGAGGACATCACAGCACTACACATAGGCATAGACTTCAACTTGAATCCTATGAGTGCGTCAGTGTCTTACATCAGGAATGATATCGTTTATGTGTTTGATGAAATACAGATATGGAGTTCAAACACAGATGAACTGGCTGAAGAGATCCACAGAAGGTATCCTGGTAAAAAAATATTTGCATATCCTGATCCTGCCGCAAGGCAAAGACGAACCAGTTCAGCAAGAAGGACGGATGCTTCTATACTTCAGAACGCAGGCTTCATTGTTAAGATGCCAAGCAGACATATGAGTATCAGAGACAGGATCAATTGTGTCAATAGTAAGTTGTGTAATGCCTTGGGCATTAGAGGGGTTATAATAGACCCTAAAGCAAAGAACTCAATAAATAGTTTAATAAGACACACATACAAAGCAGGAACAAACTTGCCGACAAAGGATGAAGGATGGGATCATTTAAACGACAGTTTAGGATATTTGATAAGTTTTCTTTATCCAATAGTCAAGAACAGAGAACAAGTAGAACCACAAAGATTCAATTTTCAAACAGGAGTGATGAATGGCAGATTATAGTTTAACCAACACAATGACAAATTACGGGACTCCAAACTTTGATGGTATTCCTTTACACGACGAGTATGTGAATTACATCAACAGATGGAACTTCTTAGAAAGATCATACAGCGGTGGTGCCCATTACAGAATGGGAAATTATCTAACCAAGTATGTGATGGAGAACTCATCTGAGTATGTTGGCAGAATAGCACAGACACCTTTAGATAATCATTGTAAATCAATAATTCACATTTATAACAGTTTCCTGTTTAGAAATGATCCTAAAAGAATGTTTGGCAATATGGAAGGTATGCCTGAGGTAGAAGCATTCCTTAAAGATGCTGACCTTGAAGGCAGAGATTTCAATCAGTTTATGAGAGATGTCAATATCCAGTCAAGCATCTACGGACATTCATTAATTTTAGTAGATAAGCCTAACACACAAGCAGGCACAAGAGCCGAAGAATTACAACAAGGTCTAAGACCTTACGTTTCAATTTACACTCCACCAAACATATTAGACTGGGAGTTTGAAAGACTACCTAATGGATTATACGAATTAAGTTTTGTTAGATTGTTTGAACAAGAACAGAGAGCATACCAACAGACAACAAAATACTATCTTAGAACATTCACAAAAGATAGAGTGTATGTAGAAGAATACAATCCTGACAAAAAAGAAAAATTAAGATTAATGGAAGATATGCCTAATCCTTTGGGCAAAGTTCCAGCGGTATTCGTGTATGCTGGCAGATCACCAACAAGAGGTATTGGTGTGTCAGACATAAACGACATAGCGGATATGCAGAATGCAATTTACAATGAACTGTCTGAGATAGAGCAAACGATCAGAATATCAGGACATCCTACACTTGTAAAAACTATTGACACAGAAGCAGGTGCTGGAGCAGGTTCAATCATAACAATGCCTAATGAACTTGATCCTGGACTTAGACCACAACTCCTACAACCAAGTGGTCAATCAATTGATATGATTCTTTCATCTATTGAAAACAAAGTTAAAGCAATTGACAGAATGGGACACTTAGGATCTGTTAGAGCGATAGAACAAAGATCAATGAGTGGTATTGCTTTACAAACTGAGATGCTTCAATTAGATACAAAATTAATTGACAAGGCAAAGAACTTACAACTTGCTGAAGAACACATCTTTAGATTGTTTGGTCAATTCCAAAACATCAATTGGGATGGAGAAGTGAAATATCCAACTATATTCAACATCAGAGACAGAAGTTATGAAATGGATATATTGAAGAAAGCGGCAGACACAAAACCAGAGGATCCTGCCATCAAACAAATTATTGATGAGAAGATTGTTGATATAGTAGAGACTGACGACGATGCCAGACAAGAACTTATTGACAAATTAAATCAACCAGCACCACAAACAGAAATGACACATCCACCAATGACTTCACCAGATGCAATGATCAAACATATGAGAGAAATGGTTTCACAAGGTTATACGGATGAACAGATTATGGAGTTACATCCAGAAATAAAAACATTTTTTAATGGAGGTGCCAATGGCGACGTATCAGGGACGGAAAGTAACACTCAATAAACCATTCAGAACACCAAGCGGATCAAAGAAAAGTGCCGTGTATGTTCGTAATCAAAAATCAGGTAAAGTCAATATAGTAAGATTTGGTCAGCAAGGTATGACCATCAAGAAGAATATACCAGCAAGGAAAAAATCCTTTATGGCAAGATTCAAACCAATCCTAAAAGCAGTCCGAGGTCAGAAGAGTTTATCACCGGCATATTGGAGTATAAGAGCGTGGAGGTAGATTTAGATGGCAGGTATAAAAACACGCAAAGGCACGCAGACTCATCATTCAAAGTTCTATGCGAAAGGTCAAGAGTGGAGACCTTGTAAGGTGATACAGAAGAAGAGATATGGCAATGGCACGAGAACATTTATGGGGGCACAATCAGTCCAGACAGGTGAGACATACAAGAACTCACACGGTAACACCGCACCGTGGCATTCAATACCTTTCACACCTGTAAAACCTGAAGGTTTAGATTAATGGGCATCGCAAAGATTTACAGAACACCAGTTGAGTCAGCCAGACACGAGCAACTAAAAGTCCAATGTATGGAATACTTTTCAGCAATGGAGAAACTTATGGAGAGACCCAGCAGACGTTATGCTGAGAAGGCTCGTAAGGCATTGATCAACATTAAGAAGACAGCACACTATCGTGGAATGGAATTGTTGGAGTTGTATGCTCCATCAAAAAACGAAGGAAAACAACCTATCAATGGCAGGCCTTAACACAACAACAGGCAAGGCCGTTATGGGTTCAACAATGAGGAGGGCAGTTATGCCAGGAAAGAAAAGCGGAAGAAGGATGCCAAAATCATCTGGAAGAAGATCTCCTATGGGTGCGAAGAAAAAAAAGAAAAGTGGTCGTAGGAAGTAAAGATATTGAGAAATGGATCGGACAGGTTGTTGCTAAAACTCATAAAGCGAGTGGAAAAGCAATCTGTCCGTATGCAAAAAAAACTTTACAAGATAGAAAAGTCCAGATCACAATGGCGAAGAAGAATGTGTTGGCTCAGATTGATCATTGTTGCTCTTTGTTTAGTATCTTTCATCTGGATATTGTGGTCCTATATTTTCCTTACAAGATAAACGAGAAAAAATTATCATCAGTCTGCAAAAAGGGTTTTGAAAACAATCCTGATTATGCTATGCTGTATGATCATCCTGACAACAAAGGCAAACACAAAGGAGTCAGTTTCAGTTATGGTAAAGCACCGTTGCTGATGATCCAGAACTTGAACAAATTAAAAAATGCACAACAACAACTTAGAAAATCTAATTATTATGATGCTTGGGGCCTTGACCCTAATGATAGTATGTTTTATTAGTGCGGTATAAATAACATTATTCAACGTTATCCAGCGTTGCAAACAAATGGAGGAACACAACAATGAGTGAAACAAATAAAACATTGGAAGTCAATACTGAACAGACTACTGCACCAGTTCAAGAAGACTCAAAAAATAATCCAACGCAGGGAACTGATAATCAACCAGTATATACCAAAGAGCAGTTTGACAACGCAATGAAGAGTGCCAGAAAGCACGGTGAAGAGCGTGTAGCCAAACAATACGATGGTGTTGATGTTAATCACTACCGTTCTTTGATGCAACAAGAAGAAGACAGAAAACTTGAAGAGCAGAAAAGAAAGGGAGAGTTTGAAGAGATATTGAAGACACAGGCTGAAAAGTCAAGTGAAAAAATATCGGCTTTGACTGACGAATTGACGAAGATCAAAGTGGATGGTGCTTTACTAAATGCGGCAAGCAAATACAAAGCAGTTAATCCAGAACAAGTTGTAAGACTTGTTAGAGATCAAGTTAAGATGTCAGAGACTGGTCAAGTAGAAATTGTAGATCCAAGAACAGGAAACACAAGATATACTGAAGCAGGAACTCCGTTGGATACCGAGAACGCAGTTAAGATGTGGTTACAAGATAATCCACATTTTGTTCAGGCGGGACCAGCCGGTTCAGGAAGCCAATCAAATCAATCTCCCGAGGGTGTGAAAACAGATGTTGATATAAACAAGTTGGATCTTAATGATCCTAAACAACGTGAGTTATACTCCCAAATGCGGAAAAAGATTTATCCTAACGTATTATAGGCATTATAACTCCTAACAACAAAGGAGATTAGCACAATGGCTAATACTAACATAAGCGACAGTCAATTATTGACTAATATGTTGCAAGAGGCTGTATTCACACAATCTGAAAAAATGATTGCGGATAAAGTTTTCACAACATACGATATGACAGGGACTCCAGGCTTAACAGCACAGATTCCTGTATATCCAGAAATAGCGGCTCAAGAACAAAACCAAACAACTGAAGTTTCAGACACTAACTTCACAGTTGCACAGGTTGATGTTACAGCGGCTGAAGTTCAAGCAAGAATCGACGTATCTGATTTACTTGCGGAATCTACAATTAGAAATATGGGTTCTGATGTAGGTCAAATGATCGGAAGTGCAATAGGTGAGAAAGTTGATTCAAATGCTTTTTCATTATTCACAGAAGCAAATATATCAAATGATGTAGGTGACAATGGAACTACAATTACTCCAGCACTTATTCTTCAAGCGGTGTATAAATTAAGAGAACAAAACGCACCAACTGATGGTGAAGGTGACTACCACGCAGTGATCCACCCGGGTCAAGCGTATGGTGTTGCGTCTGCTTTAGCAGGTGCAGGTTACGGCACATCAGCGAACGCAATATCTAATGTAGGTAACACTTTATTAAGTTCATCTGCATTCGTTGGAAAATTATTCAACGTGAAGATCTTTTCTTCAACAGGTATCGCGGCTGACTCAGTATCTACTGATGCACAAGGTTGCGTATTTTCTCCACAAGCATTTGCACACGTGATCAAAAGACCACTAAGAATTGAATCACAAAGAGATGCTTCAATGAGACATACAGAATACGTTGGTTCTACAGCAGTTAAGACGCAATTAGTTAAGGCGGCTTATGCAGTTAGAGTTAAAGGTTCTAAAGCAATAGCATAAGGGTAATACCTTTGCTCATTAGGGTGGGCCTAATATGGATTGTATAGGCCCATCCTTTTTTTACGACCCGATAAATAACATTGTAGTTTGGTAGGACCAAACACATAACATAATTTTAAGGAAGGACCTTATGAGCACTTTCGCTAACGACACAAACATCTTAGAATACGAACCAGACATCCAAAAATACGGTATCGCAGAATTTGATTCACTCCACGAAAAGTCATATGATGACATCATCAGATTACTAAACATCAAATGGTGGCCAAAGGCTGACTATGGTAGATATGATATCACGATAGTTGGAACAAGCAGTGAAAAATTAAGTCCGTCAAGACTTAAAGCGGCACAATTTACAAGAGCGGCTGTCTATCACGTTTTAGGATATTACATTTACCCACGTCTATCCACGTTTGATCCAGACGGTGACCTTTTCAGAGAAAAATTGACCTATTACAAAAGAGCATTTGAAGAAGAATTTGATTTAATTTTAAGAGAAGGTGTTGCCTATGATTCTGACAGCAGTGGAGATTATTCCGACGCAGAAGAAAGATCCTTCCATCATAACAGATTGGTAAGGTAATGTCCGCAAGAGAAAATATAGCAGTCAACATAGAAAAACAATTACAGAATATGACGGATCCTGCACCGGGGTCAGTGAGCAGGGTATTCTTTGATGTCCAAAAACTTGCAATAACACAGTTTCCCGCAATCCTGATAACATCAGGTGAAGAGTCAAGGGAAGATCTGGCAACGGATCTAAGGAGAGGTATCATTAGATACAACTTAAGGTGTTATGTGAGGGGCACAGAGATCGATACGTTAAGGAATGAAATAGTTGAACGTATCGAAGAGACCTTGGAACTGTCCAGAGACAGAGACATAACACTTGCTTCAACAAACATCCACAATGTCACAACAGCAGTAGCAGGTGTAGAAGTTATACAACGTGAGTTGCCATTAGGTGAAGTCGTTGTCAATGTTGATGTGACGTATCATTACAAAAAAGGAGTTTTATAATGTCTGTTAAGATGTATAAAGATGAGAATTCAAAACGTGTGCGTGGATTAAATGTTCAAGCACATTTGGATACAGGTTGGACCTTAGAACCTGTTAAACAAACCAAACTCAAACCGAGAAAGAGAATCCTACCCAAATTAAAACTTGAGATAGGTGAGGTTGAGGTTAAATCAAAAATTGATCTTTCGGGTCCAAAAGATCTAACAACAGAGGAGTAATACAATGGCAGTTAATACAGGTGTATATACTGGTGAGTCAGGTGTCATCAAATTCGTTGGTGACGACTCTACAGTGGCGGCTGTTGCTTCAATTAGATCTTTCACAATAGACAGAGAGGTCCAAAGTATAGAAACAACAGTTATGGGTGAATCGGCAAGAACTTATCAAGCAGGTTTGACACAATTTTCAGGATCTATAGATGCATATCTAAGAGATGAAGATGCTGGTCAATCAAACTTTATGAGTTATGTTGAAAATCCAGATTCAGTTGCAAAGATTGAACTGTTCCCGTCAGGTGAAACTACAGGTATCAAATTAACAGGTAACGTTATCGTTACTGGACACTCGGTAACGAGTAATTTTGACGGACCGGTAGAATTATCTTTGACAATACAAGGGTCAGGGGCATTAGTTCGAACAGCAGTATAATGTTTCGCGTAAGTTCAACCCCTTCAGCAAAACAAGTCGTTGACGTCATCAGACGTGAAGTCAAAAAGGAACTTCAAGTGGTGGGAGAAATCCTATTGCAAGAAGCCAAAAGGACAACACCGATAGCAAAGGTCAATGGCGGTAGAGCAAGGAGGGGTTGGATTAAAAGAACAACTGGAAACACGGTTACGGTTGCGAACCGTGTGCCTTACATTGAGAGACTGGAAAACAATTACAGTCAGCAAACAAGAGGCAAAGGCATAATGAGGCCGGCAATCAGGAATACAAACAAAAGGAGAGTAAGATGAGTAAGACATTAGAAAAAATTGCACAGCATTGGCAGAAAGCCATTGCGGGTGGATTAACAAAAGTTAGAGTTGATGAGTGGGATATGGACATTTATATCAAAAGTGCGTATCCATTCAAAGACGAAAGCCGCGTGATGAAGTTACAGTCACAAGGCGAACCTGTTGAGGCTTTGGTTGAAACCTTGATTGTTAAGGCATTAGATAAAGATGGTAAGAGAATCTTTAATGATGCTGACAAAGTTAATTTAATGAATGAAGCAGATCCTTCAGTCATTTTAAAGATTGTCACAGCGATCAATACTGCTAACATTCGTTTGGAGGGAAAAGAAGCAGTAAAGGAATCACAACCAACCCAGAGTTAGGGTTCCTAATAATGTTGGCTGATAGGCTAAAAATGCCTATCGCAAAAGTTATGGAACTATCTGTGTTGGAGTTAGACTTATGGTCTGCTTATATTAAAAAAGAGCAGGATGTGGCCAACAAACAGGTTAGACAAATGAAAACGAGGAGACGATAGTGGCAACACAACAACTTATCATTGACGTAGTTACAAAGAACACCCAACGACTTGACAAGATTGAAAGAGCGTTGAACAGGACAAATCGTAACTTGTCTAAGACTGGAAGTGTGGCCGCTACCGCAGGAAAATTCATTGCTGGTGCATTTGCAGTTCAGCAATTATTAAGATTTGCCGGTGTTGTAAAAAACATAACATCAGACTTTCAAACGTATCATAACCAATTAAGACTTATCACCAAAGATGAAGAAGATAGAAACAGAGTTTTCAATCACTTGGTGCAAATGGCCAAAGAGAACAGGACTGCTTTTGCTGATACTGTTGATCTTTATTCTAAGTTAAGAGTTACAACTGAACAACTTGGTGTATCTGAAGAGAGGGTAGCCAACGTAACAAGCAAACTATCAAAAGCACTTCAACTTGCTGGAGCAGATGGTAACACGGCTTCCGCTGTTATTAGGCAGTTTGGACAAGCGATGGCTTCTGGTGAGGTAAGAGGTGATGAATTTAGAAGTTTAGTTGAGGGACTTGGTCCAGCACTTTCTATTATGGCCAGGGAGACTGGTATCAGCGTTGGTCAACTTAGAAAAATGTCGCAGTCAGGCAAACTTAATGCGATGGTTATGTTTGAGATGTTGGAGAATTCCACAGCCATTGACACTGAATTTGCGAAAATGAATGCCACACTTGCACAATCAGAAATGGCATTTGGTGATGCATTTGGAAGAGCGATAAACAAAATTGCAGAGGCCACAGGTGTAACTGAAAAGTATCAAAACACATTAGTCAGTCTTACAAACATCTTAGATGGTATTGCGGCAGGCAGACCATTTGAAAACTTGGGCCTTGAGGCTTTGCAAGCCATTGAAGACACAAACAAGTTAGATCAAGTATTAAAAGAATTAAACCACAGGATAAACGAAACCTTCTTGGAGATGGGTCCTACAGACCTACCAGCGGCAATAATGCACTATATCAAGACTGGTGAAAATCTTGTTACTCATAACAAGAAACAAGTGCAAGGATATATTGACCTTAGAGATGAGATCATTGCAACAATAGAACAAAACAGAATACTTGCAGAAACTAACAAAGCAATAGCGGACGGACAACAGGATCAACACATCAAGGATCATATTGAAAATCAGAAAAAACTAAATGCTGAAAAACAAAAACAAGCACAGGCGGATCAAGCGGCGGCGGATGCACTTGACAAATTAAAACAGAAGAATCAAGGTTTCATAGACGAAATGAGACAACTAAATGAAAGCCATAGTGACGAGATCTTAAGAATAAGAAATGAAAGATTTACACGAGTTGATGAACTGCTTAAAAAAGAAGTTCTAAATGAAAAGGAAGCGGCAGAGTTGAAAGCAGAAATCAATAAAGCATTCCATAAAGACGTTACAAAAATGGAAGATGACAGGGCAAAAGAAAATAAAGCACGACACAAAAAGAATATAGATTTAATCCGTTCAGGCAAGATACAGGAGATTGATCTTGAGAATGCAACTAATGAGCAGAAGAAAGAAATTAACAGAGAAGCAGGCAGAAGCATATTAGAACAAATGGCTTCAATGAACAAGCAGGCATTTGCGGCATACAAAGCGGTGCGTATCGCAGAGGCAGTAATTGATGGCAAGGCGGCAACACAATCAGCATTTGCATATGGAATGAAAGTTGGGGGACCAATTGCGGCTTTCCTTTTTGCAGGAGCGGCAATTGCCTACACGGCATCACAGATCAATGCCATTAAAGGAGAATCATACCAGGCCAGGGAGATGGGTGGTCCAGTTGTTCCAGGACAGACTTATGTCGTTGGAGAAAGCCAACCAGAACTTTTCCGTCCTTCAACTTCAGGATTCATTGAACCAACAACAGAAGGATTTGGCACGGCACAAGGAGCAACAATTAATTTTAACATATCAACGGTTGATGCGAGAGACTTTGATGAATTATTAGCGACAAGACAAGAATTAATAATTAGTTTAGTCAATAGAGGATTAACTGAAAGAGGCAGAGCGAGGTTAGTATAATGGCAGGAACATTTCCCACAGCAGGTTTTACTGCAACAGAATTAAAAAGCAACACGAAGAGTAGATTGACAGAATCTATATCAGGCAAGACACAAAGAGTTAAGTCAGGTGCTCAATATTTCAGTTTGAAATTGAAATCACCACCTTTAAACAGAACAGACTTCAACGCAATCTATTCGTTCATAATACAGCAGGACGGTCAGGTTGAATCATTCAACATAGTTCCACCAGAGATTAGTTCAACGACAGGCACGATGACAGGCACGGTAACAACTGCCAATGTTACATCAGTTGATCCATCGATGAATCAATCAGCGGGATCTGTAGCGGTTGGTATCACAGATGATGGCACACCTTCTGGCACATTGAAGAAGGGAGATTTAATTAAGTTTAGTAATCACGACAAAGTTTATATGCTTGTAGATGACCTTACATTAGCGAATGACTCAGCAGTGAAACAGATGTCATTCTTCCCACCATTAGTGACAGGTATCACAGGTGGATCAACAACAGTTACATACAACAACGTGCCATTCAAAGTATTTTTTACAACAGACGAATTAAGTTATGAAGTCCAGAAGAATGGCAAATACTACTATGAAATAAGTGTTCGTGAGGAGATATAATGCCAAGAGATATACCAAAGGCACTCCAAGATAAGTTAGCCGAGAAAAAAGTATTCGTAGCAGACTTATTAGAATTTCATTTTTCTACTGCGTTGTATTTCACAACAGCAAACATCAACTTATCATATGATTCACCAACAGCACCAGACAGCGGTGCCAACACCTACATAGCACAAGGTTTATTCTTAAATTACAAAGACATTGTTGAAAATTCTGACCTAAGGGTTGGGACTTTGGATCTTTCATTCACAGCAGTTGATCCAACTATGGTTGCAGTTTTATTGAACAATGACTTCATAGACAAGAGGGTTGTCTTGTATAGAGCAGTTTTGCAGGATGATTATTCATTCACGGCCAATGATGTATTCACTA
>Ga0181395_1000123_pt1 | contig 29954 bp, 16 predicted proteins | sample 18SPOviralmetaG_FD_130124 | JGI IMG/M metagenome (GOLD analysis project Ga0181395, IMG submission 130124) | Marine viral communities from the oligotrophic San Pedro Time Series (SPOT) site, San Pedro Channel, CA, USA - 18 SPOT_SRF_2010-12-16 | ecosystem: Environmental > Aquatic > Marine > Strait...
CAGGAGTCCACTCAGACTGTAGGCCTTCTGTTAATAGAGCCATATCAGTTTCTGTGAGTTGTTGTTCAACTAAGTAATCATTAAATGTTTTCATAATGTATATATCGTTTAATCTATTTCTAATCTTAGGTCGAGTTTATTATAGAAGAATGTACATTCAAATGTACTAAAGTCTGCTACATTTTCAGCCATGTTTAGATTTAACTCATTAATTGAGTTCATAATTATTTTATTGAATTCCATATAAGCTACAGAGGCACCTTCCGCATCTAGAATTCTAAGAGTCATCGGTTCAATATATGGCTCTTTAGTTTGTCTTGCGTAATAATATAGAAGCGTATCCATCATAACCCAATAATTAATAAACCCATCTAATAACTGAAACGTAACCGTAAATTCTCTAGTTATTGTATTTTGGATTGGAACAGCTCCTCTATGGTATCTTGTTGTTCCATCATTATCGGCTTGCGTAATTGGGTCAAACGATATACCAGGAATATTAAGGCCTTGAATAGAGTAATTGACAAAATCAATTGGTTCTGCTAACAGACCGCCTGGCACTTTATTCAAATATGCTCTGTACTTCTCAGCCACTTCATCAGGGATAAAGTTTCTTGGGAATCTAAAATCGTATGCGTTATTTCTACTATTTAATACCATTAGCTAAGTGTGAATTTACCTTTTGTTACCATGGTTTCATCTGTGCCATTATCTAAACTAATATAGAATGTCTTAGATTTCATACCTCTAATTGTGTTAGCGTTCTGTTCGTTAATCTTAAATAAGACTTCACCTTTACCCATATCAATATCTTTATTATAGACATGGTTAAACTTCAATTTGGTATTACCATCGTTAAAGGTTAATATCACTAGCTCTGCATTTTCAAAAGAGATATATTCAAAATCATCACCTCTCTTTTTAGCAATAACAAATTTTACATAAGTTGCGAATGGGGGGATTGAAATACTTAAGTCTCCTTCATTTACGAACTCTGAAGTTTCTAATTCTTCAACGCTTGCTAATAATTCACTACCAACACCACTACCAGAGCCAGAACCAGAACTTAATCTTTGTAAGTCTACTCTAGCACTAGATGCAATTACATTATATCTTTCTAAAAAGACTGGTACATATTTTACGGGTCTAGGTAGATTATCAGTAATAAAACCCTCTACTGTTTTATTAGAAGTTAAACTAGGTAATATATTATAGACTTCTGTCATTATATTAGGACTATCAATCTTTAATCTAGCTAATTTCTTTCCGTATCTAGAAGCTTGTGAAGTTGTTAAACTTGCTCTCTTTGTAATTTGAGTATTATCTGTTTGATTGTAAATTCTCATAGTTACATCAATTGAGAAGTTTACAGCATTATTTGCATTTTGAATCACTGGCCTAAAAGTAATAGGAGTACTAAAATCTTCATATTGAGTAAATGTATTACTTGAAGTTTTAATTTGTGATGTACCAACTTGTTCAAAAACATCAACATCAAATATTACAACAATATCATCTGATGAGGACTGAATTCTACTTAAAATATGTCCCTCAAATCCGGCAATAGAATTATCCTTCTCACCGTAAATTTTAAAGTAGTCTCCATCTTCTGCATCTTCTACTGCTACAGTAAAATCAACAAACTCATCTTCTCTAGAAACAGTGAATGAATTCTCTTCTCCAGTATAAACAAAATCATATCCGTTTAAAGTCTGTAATCTATCTAAAAGTTTAAATGAAATGTTATAGTTAGATAGAGTATTTAAGTCACTTCCATTAATAGTTCCATCACCATAAAATCTATCTAAGAACTCTTGGTTCTGTCCAACTAATGCTGGAATTTTAATATTAATATATTTAGACCAAAGAGTTTCGCCTAAGATAAAAGGCCTAGGGTTTGAAAACTCATAGTTACTTTGATTCAAATAAACTAATTGAGTTAAAAAGTTTTTAACTTGTGTTTGTCTATCAACACTAACTTCAAATAGGAAACCTTCATAACCTCTAGCATCAAATGAAAAACCAGATCTTAAATGAAGTCTTACTGTATCATATAGAATAAAATTAATATTATCAGTAGCTTCTTGTTGATAATTCAACATATCATTCTCTCTAGAACCTGTCCACTCTATAGAATTGTTAATGAAATTATGCATCTCATAGTTCCCTGTTGAATCATAACCTAATAGTGCATATTTAGTTTTATCATCACCAGGTACATTGACTGCATGGTATCTACCAATTGTTTGGTTAATATCATTTCCTGTTGCTTCATCTGGTGAAGCAAATAGCGGATTAGCTCTAGTATCTACAATAATCTTACCACCCTTTAAATTAGGGTATGAATATTCTATAGTACCGTTTATTGATGGAGTAAACTCTCCTAGTTGAGTTATTGCAGAATATGTATAAATACCTAAATCCCCACTAATTGAAAAATCAGCAGGATTAGAAAGAGCACTTAAATCAAATTTGTAAGTTTTACCATTTTGTAATAGTAAAGTTCTAGCAGCAAAATTTTCTACTGCTAAATAACCAGATATTTCTGTGACGTCAAAGTTTACAACATCACTACCTAACTCATTAATTAAATGACGAGTACCGAATGGGTTGCCTTGTTCCACATCTAAGAACTTAACCTCACTACCATTATCATCTACCTCTATTCGAAACTTTTCAGGATCGTTTTGGTCGTGGTAAATAAACTCAAGTAGAATGTCTTGGTCTATCCTAAAATATCTTGATGATTGTGCCATGTTTTAAAATTGTAAAAATTTCGGTGACCAATATAATCCAACACCTATCGAAGGCCCTGTACTAATTACTTGGTTATTATTTAAGTTAATACCATATCCAACACCAAAGCCAACTATCCATCTAGATTTCTTTTGGTCCTGTCTATTTAATCTGCTATTAACTAAGTTTATGTTTTCAATATCTTTAATCTCTAACCCAGGGTAGCTTGTAGATAATTTTAATCTATCAGCACCATCTACGTTCTCAATTGCTGCCATTAAGCTTAGAGTTTGTGTTAACTCAAATTTAGTTTCTAATACTTTAAATTGTTCAAATTCATATTTAAAAGTAGAAAACCCTGTTAATTCTCTAGAGTTACCATTGCCAAAATCTTCAGCAGATGAAAATGTAACTTTAGTAGTTGTCGTGTCTATAGTCTCAGTTGTAGTAGTTACGTTTAGACTATCTTTAATTTCTAAGTTAGCTGAGATTAACGAGTTAACCTCTTTTAAATCTTTATTTAATGCTAACGCTTTCTGATACTTCTTCGTTAACTTAGCTTGACTAGATTGCATATTTGATAAATCAAATTCATACGATCTAATCTGAGCAAGCTGATCGCCATTATCATTCCTTAATATTGTAACAGAGTCTTGAGCTGCTTTAAAATTATTAAGTTGTCTACCAGCATCTTCTTGTGCTAACTTGACATCTTGTTTTAAATTCTCAATACTATTACACTGTCTAAGAAATAACATAACGACAAGAGCTCCAGCGATAAATGTCACTAGAGTCTTGTTCGAGAGTATATTTTTTATTTTGTCTTTCATAATTTATTAATTGCCGGAGCACAGTGTACTAAGATTTGTAATCAATAATTGTGGTGGAACATAGGTTCCAGAAGAACCTGTAATAGTTCCAGGTACTGCACAAATATATTGAGTTTGGTACGGTGATACTGTTGTAGTCATCATAATACCAAATCCATTTCTATACATAATACTTCCACTAATGTAAGAAGAATTTTGTACAGTATGGTTCATAGCTAAAGTTCCGCTACCGCTACCACTACCTGAACTTGATTGGGTTGTAGCTGGCGTCATATTAGCACTCCATCTAGCATATAACTGTAATTCATCATAAATACCATCCGAGCCTGTAAATGCACTTGTCGGTGGCGTTGCGCCTGGGTTATATGATGTACCTGTTCCCATGTAACTAGTATTCCATACATCAAATGTGTAACCAGTTCTAGTAAATGGATTATTAGCTACTGTTAAACCTGCACCGCCAGTATTACCACTTCCAATTCCTGACCCAGTACCACCATTAGCATCATAACTAATTTTATATTGTGGCGATCCTACTGCAGTATCTTGAACAATTAATTGTTCCCCTGCATTACTATATCCACTAGGTATGTTAAGAACCAAAGAATAAGTATGTGTCCCTTCTACTAATGAGCTAGGGTTAAACGTTACTACACCAGGGCCATTCTCTGCCCAAGTATACTGTGCACTAGTACCTTCTAAACCGTTAGCAACGGATAGGTTAGCCATTCCCACTGTATATTCTGGTAACGTTGTAGCCGCAGTTGCTTGCGTTGTAGCTGCAGTTGCTTGCGTTGTAGCCGCAGTTGCTTGCGTTGTAGCAGAAGTTGCTTGCGTTGTAGCCGCAGTTGCTTGCGTTGTAGCATTTGCACCTACTTGAATAATACCAACATTTTCAGTTACATTAGAATTACCTGGATGTGTGATTGTAATTGTACCAGTTCTTTGATTTGTACCTGTATTTTCTGAAACTGTAAATTCAGCTCTATTATTATTTGCACCTCCAGAATAAGTATTAAATGTCAACCAAGATGGTGCTGAAACTAAACTAGAATTTAAAAGCTGACCTGCAACTCCGTCAATTAAATAAAGGAAACTTCCACTAGCTGCATCCGAAGATACACCTGAACTTGGATTCCATGATAATCCATCAAACTCAATAGTTTGTGCAACGGTTGTGGCTGCAGTTGAATTTGTTGTAGCTGAAGTTGCATTAGTTGTAGTTGCAACAGCACCCGTCCAAGGATCTCCATTAACATCTACTTCAACATCTTCTCCATTTGTAATTTCAATTGAATTACCATATAAAGACCCGTCGTAATTTACTACAATATCATCTACAGGGTCAAGGGTAATCGTACCACTAAATCCGCCACCTCCACATGGAGACATACAGAATGGAGTCCATGTAGTATTACCGATTCCATCTGCAACAGCTCCCCAAAACTGATTAGCATAATATCTAATCATACCAGCTTCAGGAGAACCAATTATACTTTCAGGTAGTTTAAATGTAGAATTAGCACCTATAAAATAAGCATCAGTACCAAAACCGTCATTACCAATTGAAAACTTATCAGTACCTAAACTAAACTCAACGGTTTGAGCTGTATTAGTAGGTCCAAAAGTTTCAGCAAGTTTATATCTTACAAAAGGATCGCCATTATTATCTACATCTTCTTCTGATACAAGAGTAATACCAACGTTATCATTAGTACCACTTACTTGACCGTGCCAAAATGTAACTAATTCATCTGAAAAATTACTTCCACCCTGTGCATGTTTACCGATAACTAAAGTAGATCTTAAATCTAATTGACCATTATTTCCGTTTACATTATCATAAGTCTGATCTCCTAAAAAGATTATAGGGTGATAATTATCGTTCTCTAATTTAGGCTTAAGTATTACATACTCTGGGTTTACATCATTACTTGGGTTAATTGCAATAGTTTCCCATCTAGAAGTTGTAGTTCCAGTTTCACCCTTTAAACCTTGAGCACCTTTTTGTCCTTTAGCACCAGTTTGTCCAACTGATCCGGGATTTCCTTTTAAACCTTTTTGTCCTATTGGCCCACCTCCATTTGCAAGAATCTGGTCAAAGTTATAGTTAACCTTTTCCCACTTGATCTGGCTTGAGTCGCTAGGATGTAGTATTTCTTGAATGTTAATGGCCATGTCCTTATGACGTTATTTTTACCATAGGTCTAATCCTATAGGAGTAACCTAATCTTTTATTATATATCAATCTAAAATTAAGGGGCTTTTGTTCGTGAGCTTTAAAACTAAAGTTCTGATCCGCAATAAAGCCTCCATCATCTAATGCATCTAACGTAGATGCATTTTCAAGCGTTGATGCAACACCTTTTACTCTTTTAGTAAATAGTTTAATTTGATTAACGCCGAATGCATTTACTAGGTTATCGCTAATGTATAATCTAGCATCATCTTTCAAAGTTGTTTTATCTTCAGCCGAGTCTATTGGCAGCACATATTTTGTAATAGAAGCTAATACCCCTTCTTCGCTTAACCTTCTATTAATTGTAAAATCAATATAAAAGTCAAATAATACTCTTTCTCTATCTTCAAACATTACAACGTCAGTCTTATTAGTATTATTTCTTAAAATACTATCTAGTTCTTCTTCTGAATTTACGATTTCTGTTTTAAACTGTAATAATTCATAGTTATCTGCAGTTTTCATAATAGTAGATGCTAAATACGACTTTTCTTCTTTAGTTTCAAATGTACCAGGAACTGGCTCTGTTAAACCACCCGATAAAGCCCTAGTATAATAGTTCTTATCCCATGAAGATCTAAATACATGAACATCTTTTTTATCAATAGCGATTTCACCAATTAATGGATATAGCGGTAATTTATCTGTAGACGTAGATAGTTTTGTAATACCAGCTGTATTAAACTCATTTACCTTTCTGTAGAAATGATTTTTAATTTTACCCCATTGTACATCATGTGTACCACCATCATAAATAAATCCTAAATTAAAAGCAACGCCACATCTATTATATCTTCTATAGTAATCTTTTGCTAATTCAATTTCAGATAGATCTGATAGAGAGTGTTTGTACATTCTTTCTTCAAGAGTAATCTCATTTATATTTGATGTACTTTGTAAAGTGTTTGTCTTCATGTGTGCATATATGTCTGTGAATGTTACAACCGGGGTTGTATCAATCGTATATCCACCGTTATGTCTAATTAAGAACGGATAGTAGGTAAAACTATTAGTTAAATTATAGCCAATATTACTCGTCGATAACTTAAATGATTCAGGTTTATCTTCATCTTCTGTAGTTATGATAAAAGACTCTTTAATAATTTCTACACCATCTTCAATTAGAATAATAAATTTATTCTGCTCAATCGTACCGTCGGTTTGAACAGTCGTATACTTTACACTACCTGGTTCTCTAAGCAGCATCTCGGCTACGTTTTGTATACCTAATGCATTTAAAATATTTTCGTAGGCATTTATACCACCCTGAATATATATGTACTCAGCATTCCATTGTAAATAACCTGGCAATGTATTCAAATCTATAAATGGAGTTAATGGATCTCCGTTTTGATCAAAGCCATCACCAAAATCACCATCGGTAATATTTTTTACACCTTGTGTAAGTTTAATACTATCTTGACCTTCAATCTCTTCTATATTTACTCTTAATGTCATTTCACCAAAAGCAGTGTTTAATTTAACTATGATATTACCAAATGCATCATCATCGTTTTTATTAATCTGTTCTAAGAATTGAGGCATACTACCATCTGCATGCTGTAAACCTTTTAGTATTAAATAATCGTCAGCAGCATCGTTGGTTTGATTTAGAGAATTAAAATCTAAATGACCATCTAATTTTATATCAGAATATTTAAAAGTGCCGGCTTCATTATCCCAAACAAGAGAATGTTTTAATTCATAAAGTAGTTTTTTGGTTAACGTTTGATCTGCCCATAAATCATCTAGACTTAGTGAGATAAAGAATACCACATATTTAAACTTATCGTTTTGAATTACTTCATACTCAATATCATTTGACTCTTGTGCAGTTTTTACGTTTAGCAAAATACTGAATTTATATCCATTAAATTCTGACGACTTAATAAAGTCAACTGGAGTATCTGATGTAAACTCTTTTCTATTTTTAAACTTAATCTTTAGCCCTTTAAAAATAGTTTCAGCAAAAGCTATATCATTACCGCCGTCAATTTTAGTATATTTCTTTTGTCTATTTGTTTTTACAAAAGTCTTATAGTTATTATCACCTTTGGTCTCAAACCCTTCCGTTACAAAGAATCTATCAAAGTAGTCATAATTTGTATCTTTAAAAATAGCAGGGGTAATCTCAAACCCTTCCATAAAGTTAATATAACTAAATGAATCATTTAATCTATAAATAGGGTCAGCTCCGTCTTCTCCTAAATTCTTAGTTAAATGTTTAGGTAGGTTATTAACATAAAACCACTCATGTGTCATACCTAATCTATTTCTATTTTCAAAAGATAAATCTGCAGAGAAGTTAGATCTTCCAAATGCTTCATTAGCATTTAAGTAATATGGTTGTTCTCTTACAGTAAGAGTATCTTTTAATACCCACTTATTAATATTAGGTATTACTCTAGAGTCAACAGCAAATTCTTTTAAATAGTTTTCTTGTAGTCTATCGTACTCGCTTTGAATAATATTCTCTTTAAACTCATCAGCTTGTTCTTCTAATAGTACATCATTTAAACCTGTAAAATATCTTTCTGGTTCAATAGTATATTCTGTATTTTCAATATCACCAAATGGATATATGTCATTTGTTTGATCTCTTTCTGGTTCGTATGCAATTTCATTTTCAGTTTCATACTGTAATTCTTTTAGTTTAGAATTAGAAGTATCATAAAAGTCAAAATTCATATCATGAATATCATACGCTGAAAATAAACCTAGTCTAACTAAATTATCAGCAAAGATATTAATTTCACCAGAGTCAATTGTATTATCTCTTTCTAAGACAACTTTCTTATATTGTAAAGGTAGTCTTTCAATATCATCTACTATATCAATGACTTTATTGTATATGCCAATTGATTTAGTCTCAATATAATCATTAATATTAATATCATTAACTGAGTCTAAACTTACTAGCATAGATTTATTAGCAGAATTACCACCACTAAAGAAATATACATTACTGTTAGAAAGCACATCAGATGAATCATCACTAATATTTAATCTCAGTAAATTATCTACATCTTCGTTTGCATCATCTAAAGAAATCCAATTATTAGCATTATCATCTGGAATTGCAATACCAGCCTGTAATAACCTATAGCCAACCACATCAGTTTTAATATAAAAATGTTCAGCTTTATCATAGGTTAATGCTGTAAATCCATTATCAACTGAATTAATAGACTTTACAATAGCAGATGTGATTTCTGCAAGAGTACCCTGGTTTGAAAAACTAGTTGAATTAAAATGTCCAGGTGCTAAACCATCAGTACCAAAGAACATATTATTTGCTAAATCATAAGGTACTTGTAATTCTTCTATTCTAGCAATAGTTATATTATTACCCAATGAAGATATACTAGGTTCAAACGGAGATAGCGATGCTCTCTTCTCATAAACAACCATACTATCATCTGACTCCTTTTCAAATACTAGATTGTCACTAATAATACTAAATGTATTATTTAAAGTGTCGACTAGAGTTTGTAAGTCTTCAGTTAAAGTTATGAATAGGTTTTGAAGAGCACCATTTACAGTAATTCCAAATGAAAATATATTACCTACTGTATACCTTTTAAATTGAATTCTATATAACTGTTCTTTAGATGGGAATATTGCAAATCTATCATTAACTGCTGGGTTTTCAACAACATTTACTTTAATAAAATCACTACCAACATTGTTATTAGTCGTCATTTCTACAGACCTTCCAGTTGCAGCTAATTTAATTTCATTAGGAATGTTATTAGCACCATCTTCTACTCTAACCTCTAAGTTTAAAGAGTTATAGAATTGTCTAGGAGATATTTTATAGAAATCATCTGAAACATTAGCATATCCTAAAACAGGAGATGACGCCATTAAATGATGTGGAGGAATAGCAGAGTTAGGGGAATCATTAATATCTGAATTTAGATGCTTAAACTTAAGCAGTCCATTATTAGCAGAGCTTAAAGTACCATACCCTGAGTCTATATTATCTACATATAAACCAAAATATCTATTTATACCATAATCTTCAACGTTGTTATCGTTAAATAAGAATTCCATGTTAATTAAATTAGCACATGCTAAATTATTTCTTTGGAATCCGTCTGTAATTAAATTATTTTCAGCTATAATAGTTTGATCTTTCTTAACAAAATCATCATATAGGTATTCACCCTTACTGGTAAATCCACCTTTAGATAAATCAATACCATTGAAACTACTTCTTTCATTTCTATCAAAATTAATAGTTAACGGATTTTTAGGGAATGATTCTGATTGTACGTGGTTTCTAATATAAGTACCAAGTTCAGAATCTCTAGTTAAATCAAATGTTTTAATAATCTCACTATTATTTAAAATAGTTGTCATATTTTCTAAGTTACTTACTGCATCAAAATCTAATGCAGAAGGATCGTTAACTCTAAATATTACAAATTTAGAAGGAATATTTTTATCTAGCCAAATCGGAGCCATCATTCTGAAATCTTCAGTATGAAGCTTAGAATAATTATAGACTGTTCCGTAATGATAATCTTCTTCTATTTGCTTATCAAAAGTTTCTTGTACTGAAAAATCGGAATAGCTTTTCTTTGTTAAATAAATTTGATCTGAAGGAGTCTTTGACTGTTTAAAGAATTTTTGTAAGTCGTAAGCCCACTGTCCATCTTTATTTAAACTAAATTTTTTATATTCAACTGAAGCTAATTCTTTTGTAGCATCAATTGACTCAATAAACATATTACCATTCGAGTTAACTACTAATTTAGCATTTGTTGATAGTTTAGGGTTTGTTCTTAATAAAGGTTTAGATAAATCATCTAATTGATAATTACTTTCTAAATCAAAATTAGGAATAGATCTATTAATTATATCAGCATCATCAGCAGTCTGTAGTGTATATGTGTTCGTAAAATTACCATCTAATATACATGTGTTACAGTCAGCATAGCCGTAATTAATTTCAGCACCACTTGTTAACCCTATGTCCGGACCTGAAACTCTAACAGGCCTTACATTTATACCTTGATATTCTTGTTGGCTATTAAGAATGCTAATAGCATCATCAGCGTTTACTGCAAAGATTTTATGAACTAAACTAATACAACCTATCAAATTATCGCCATTCATAATAACAGGAGGTGCAATCTGATCCCATAAATCTTCTAAATAAGAGCTAGAACCAGGTTCAATAGTATGCAGTCCATCTACAATATACATTGGCCAATAAGGAACGCCTTCTTCAAATTTTGCTTCACATGAATAAAAAGCATAAAATACATTTTCTCTAGATGTTGAAAATCCAGAAGGTACATCACATTCATTATTAGGTAATCCTAAACAAATAGCAGCATTTGGTACAGGTCTTTCATATCTAGGTGTACAATTAGCAAGATTTGTAGTGCTTAATGCATCTTCTAAATCACCTGTATCTGGATTATCACCTTTCCATCTAAAATTACCAATATAGCCGCTTGAATTATCATTTTCCCAAACAGCAAATTGAGCTAGGGGTGCACCGTTTTGATCTGCTAAAAATACAGTACTTGGCCAAAGGTTATCATAATCTAACATTTGAGCAGAAGCCTCATCCGTAAATACTACGATATTATTTTTTAGTAAATATGTTAATTTACCAATATTATCTGTATTATCTAAAGCAGTATCATTATATGTTGCCAGTTCATCTGCTCTAAACCAAAGAGTATCTGCTATTACAGAACCTGCGCCTGTCCATGCAGCATCAATAGATGTAGGCATATTTTGATTAAACCATATATCTACCGAATATGTTTTATAGACGATTGGATCTGCACATTCTGTGGCTATTTGAGAAGTCCAATTACCACCAACTAATCTAAAGTAATTATCTTGTAAGCTATTATCTGAATAATAACCAGAAGGAACTAATAAACCAGCAGGTGCAGTTTGACCATCATATTGGTTTGCAAAGTATTCGTTTGAGAATAGTTGCCCACCCGCAGTTACAATATCACTTAAAGTAGGTTGTGCCCCGTTAAGTCCATTATTAACATCGTCAGGATCTATTATATTTTGCCAAACATCTGCCTCTTCATAGTTGCCTCTACAAATATCGTTTTCATCGTTTCCAAATTGTACTGAAATTTGCCAAGCATTACCTGTTGTTACGTTACAGTTAATTATACCTTCTATTACACCAACTGAATTTATTTGTAATGCTTTAGTTGAATTACCATCCTGTACAGAAACCCATTGGTTAGAATTAGAAGGAGCTATTAATGGAGATGTCGGAGTATTATTTCCAGAATCTATTTGTGTATAAATACTATGCCCTATGGCCAACTGAGCAACAGAACCTGCTTGCGCCGCATCTAAGTATGCGATAATTCCTTGGTTTAAGTTACATGCTGTGTTCCCATCTCCAGTAAACTGAGATCTATTTACAGTAATAAAACCAACACCATTAACTCTAATTGAAAGTGTAAATGGACCTCCTGTTGCTTCATCATTAAATGCATCTCTTGCAGTAATCTCATAAGTTTCTACTATGAATTGGTTAACAGGAACGTTTAGAGTTGCAGAGTTATATGTCCATGAGCCACCAGCATCTAAAGTAAAACTAGAACCAATGAGTCCTGAAGTTTTAGTAGATGTAAAAGTAATCTCATTTTGGCTTCCGTCAGGATCACTAATAAAAACACTATTATTTACATTACCAGTTAATGTACTAAACTGTTGTACCTCTCCTGATGTAGCAGTTTGATTCCATACCGGAGCCGCATTAACTGCTGCACTTAAAGTAAATTTAAAATCAGCCGCGGAAGATTCAAGCTGTGGATTTCCATCATCTTTAACCTTTACCCAAAAGACATCTTCTTGTGAAGATGGGTTACTATTAGGACCTAAAGTAATATTACTAGTATATAAAAATGCAGGAGGTACATTATTTTGTATAGTTACTGTTAAAGTACCATGTTGACCTGTATAATTACCAGCTGTCATTGGTGTTCCACCAGAACCACTTAATCCAGCACCGTTATCATTAACAGAAATGTAGTATGTTAAGTCAGCTGCAGGTGTTTCCTCAGTTGCGTTAATATAAGCACCTAGGTTAAAAGATGGGTAAACATCTCCAACATTTACAGACGGTAGTGTAAATTCATTACCACCCTGAATAATTGGAGCTTGGTTTTGTGCCTGTTGTACTACTAAACTAATAGTCCCGTCATCAGAATCTCCAGAATCATCGAACGCTTCATACGTTACTAGATTGGTAATTGCAGCATCAGTATCAGGTATAATTTTTATAGTCGGAGCGCCATTACTACCATTAGAAATAACAGCCGGAAGTGATAAAGCACCGCCGCTACCATTAACATCTTCAACAGTACAGTTGACTGCTGTTAAAATTCTTATTTGTAAATCACCAGCTCCAAAACTATCATCAGAATCACCTACTACTCCAGCACCCGTCCAACCGGTTGGACTAGAAAAATCTAATTCTTTTTCAAGAGGGTCTGTATCTGCAGGTATATTAAATGTATAGTCGTAAGCTACTGGAATTGCATTAGAACCTGCTTGTGTAATAGTTCTCCATGCAGAAACCTTTGATGGATCGTCAGGGTGTTGCAGCCTAATCTCGATAGATCTACTATCATTAGAAGGATTCGGTGGGATAACAATCTGAATATTACCACCTGTAAGACTAGAATTTGTTAGAAATATTGTGGGAGTACCACTATCCCAGGCATTATTAGGTGTTCCGTTTTGTAGCTCAAAGTCTTGGCCATCTAGGTTTCCATTAGCGCCAGTCATACTATATTGCTCTAAAGGAGCTGACGGCTGTGAGTTTTGATCTTGGCCAGCAGATCCTACTGATATATTACCAGTATTACCACTATCCCATGCTATTGAATCTAGTTCTGTTACAGATACTCCAGTTACAGTTACCGTAACCTCTTGTCCGGTATTATCAAAACCACTTGGGACTGTAATATTAATATCGTAATCAGAAATACCTAATGTATAATTAGTAGGGTTAGCACTTGCAAATGCACCTAATCCACCAATAGTTACATCTTGAGAAACAATTGAAGTACCAGTTAATCCAGCCGCTACTGTAACTGGTTCTGCATCTGCTGGTAAAAATGTTGCTAAAGTTGTTGTTGCTTCTGTAGTTGCTAACGTCGTAGTAAATGTACCTGCTTGTTGTCCTGAACTATCAATTTGAATAACATCACCAGTATCTGTTTTATACCAACCAGGAGTAGGATTACCTTGAGAGTCTGTAACATTACCATCAAACGGATTTGATAACCCAGATGAAGGAGGCGTCGCTGTATTATCAAAAGTTGTAAAATACACCGTGCTAGCTACAGCATCATCAATCCATGTTATTTCATCAAATGGACCTGTATGCCCTAACGCTCCTGCCGGCGCTAAATACCCGACATCCGATAAGTTTATTTGTTGTACTGCCATTTACCTTTTTATCTTTTATAGAGAATCCTCTCTACTATATATCCATCCAACTGGTGGGGACATATACATTATCTAAGTAATCTCGCAGCTTTGATAGAGTTTAAGTTCTTACCTTTTGGACCATACTTTGCAAACACTTCTAAATCGAATGAGAATTGTTCACCGTACTTGTCAAAAATGTCTAAACCTATTTTCTTAGTATAAGTTAAGTTATTATACGCAAGTCTTCCGAAACCACCAATTCTACCAGTGTCAATAGATTCGTTGTTGCCAAAGTAATCAGTCATTCTATATTGGAATACTACATCTACTGAAACTGCGTTCGACTCATTATCTTTTTTTGCTCTAATTTCTTTTGCTGACCTTTTAGTTTCACCACTAACTTTTAAACTATCTAAATTAACAGGAGACATAAATAGGTAAGCGCCACAAGATCTACCACCTAATAAGTACTGGTCACTTGCGTCAAAAGACATTTTAATAGGTCTTACAATTGGACCATTACCTGCAGCAATTTGAGCATCATTTAAAGCAGTATCAAATAACCCATCACCTGAGTGGAATGCAGTTTGTTGTTTAGCAGTAACTTGTGTCGTATTTAAGTCATATCCAAATATACTAAATAGAGTACCACCTGTTGCTTGAATAGAAGTCTTTGTCATAGAAAATATCATTGACTTCTTAAGGTTTGATAGATCAACACTATTTGCACCAGACTCTTGTACACTATCCCATAGATTCTCTAAAAGAGGGTGGTCTTTGTGAACAAATAAACCTGTATTATATTCACTTAAAGTAATAGTACTAGTACTAGTTGTATTAATTTTATCAGCATTCCATGAATCTGTATAGTTGGAAAAACTTCCAGCCCAAATAAAGTCATTTGCACTATTTGTTGCAGTCCATGGTGTGTTAGTATCAGGAATACTTAAATCATACTCGTAATCTTTAATCGATATATTAGCTTCTGGATTTAGAGGAGATACGATATAGTGCGGATTTTGATTTGCAATATCCATATATCTACTGTAGATAAACTGACCTCTTCTTTGCATTGACTGGTAAGGTGCATCCCATGTATTATCATAAGTACCTTCTCCAGCGCCTGCTCCACTTGAAGTATTATTAGGAATATTTTGATACTGAACTGGTACTAGGTCGTAATTACCCTCTTCTTGGTAGTAATTATCTCTAATAACCTTATTATCAATAGCTTCACCAGATTGATCGTTTTCTTTAATACCAAACCCATTATCGTGTTCCGGAGAACCGGGTTTAACAGACTTATATGCTGGTTTAGTTCTATCACCAACTAGCCTAGAAACTAATTCTAATTTAGTGGCTTTACTATTTTCTAATTGTAACTTAAATGTCTTAGTTACAATATGTCCTTTTCTAATTGTAAGATCAGCAACTTCATCTACATAATAACCTGCAAATAATTGAGTTGTAGTATCTTTTACGATATTAGTAACTGTTCCATCTTCAGCAACAATCTTAACAACCAATTCTCCAACTTCAGCTTCAACAGTACCTTTAAGACCTGCGATCTGAGCTTCAAGTTCCGCTATCTTGTCATAGACTGATATTGGTTTTTGTTCCGGAGATAAAAAGCCGGATGCAATATTTGTTGCAACGTGAGCATAATAGTTTTCATTTGCAGTAAATGCATCTTCAACATGAGTATAAACTCCTTGTGCAGTTAACTCTTCAACAATTTCTACTTTTGCTAATTCAGCAGTATTAACTTCTACTACAGCAGCAACATCAGTTGTATCAACCTCTTCTTCCGGGAATGATACTGTAACTGGCTCTGACCAATCAGATAAGATTGGGTTAGCAGGATAACCAGCTTCTGAAACTGATTTAATTCTAATTTCTACTAGCTCACCCTGGTTAATAGCAATATCTAACTGGTTAAAGTTAATTTCTTGTCCATCTTCGATTTTAGTTTCTTGCCATGTAAATTTACTAGCAATATTACCGTTATTATCAATAGACTTTGCTCTCTTTCTAACTTTAGATTTCTTTTCATTCCAGTTTGAGAAGATTGCCTGCTTTTCTCTACTCTCATCAGTAAATTTAAGCTGAGCTGCTTCTGCCGCCTTTCCAGAAGTAGATAAGTATCTATATTGTATAATAAACTGCACAACGTTCTGGTCTAAAGTATCTGCTACTTGTTTAGCTGAAGGTACAGCCCAGAAACCTCTAATTCTATATTTAGGTGCAATCTTAGTTGCATTAGATGAAGAAGATAATGCCTGAATCTGTGTTACGATTGAGTTGTAAAGTTTAGATTCTGATACTCTTTCTTCAATTAATGCATTTAATTCGTTTTTATCTTTATCTTTCTGTATTTTAGATTCATATTTCTTAGTAGCAATCTCAGATCTCTTTTTAGAAATTGTGTCATCTAATTTTTTAACAGCTTCAAGTACTTTGGCTTTATCTGCAGATAATTTCTTAATTTTATCCGCTGAATCATTATCAGTTAAATGTTTATTAATCTGAACAACTTTAAAGTTACTAGCATTTAATGTAGGAGCATCTGGAGTTACACCAACCGTTGCAGGTGGTATATTATCCTCTTTAATAGACATAATAAGTTTACCAAAGTCAGCCACATTTGCTTTGTAATAATCAGAAAGTAATGTGATACTACCATCTTCCTCTAATATCTCTAAATCATTTGAATAGAATCCAATACCTGGAGACCATGATTCAGCTAAGATTTTAGATTCAGGATCTAATGCTTTTACAAAACATAAAACTCTTTCATCAAATCCTACAGGTATTTCTAGATCTAAATTATTATCTTCTACCTTATAGATTGATAAAGTACCTGCACCAATCTTAATAGCCTCATAGCCCTCTATCAACGTAAGCTCAGCCTGACGAGTTGAAGCGTCCAGCTTTGTGATTCTATATCTTGTGTTTTTAGAACCACCAGTGACCATCAATTGATCGCCTACGCGTAATAATTCAGTCTCATCTAGATCTTTATCATTATCTGAGTATGTTAATCTATCTAAAGTATATAATTTGATAGCCTGTTTTACAGTAATACCATCTTCTAAAACTTCTCTTTGAGAATTTGAAATTGATAGGACATCAAACTTGCCAGTATATTGTGTAGTTCTATAAGGCATATCTCTTAACTCTTCGTCAAGTGTATATGCAATGTTGTTATTGACAATATCTCTAATAGCAGTTAAGTAATCAATATTATCTTGGTCTCTATAATTTTCATTAAAGAAGTCTACTGCTACTTGATTTGTACCATCAAATAAAATTCTTTTTACTAAAACCCTTTCTGTATCATTTGGAATTTGACCACTAACATCTATCGTTGTGGCTAACATTGGGTTTAAGAAATCTTCTGCAAAATAATTAGGCTTTGAAATAAAAGCAGTCGGTCTAGCTAAAGACGTAATATCATTTGCTGGAGTTTTTAATGAAGTAGTAATAATACTTTGAAAAGTACCATCTGGTAATTTTACTCTAGTCGAACCTTTACCTAAACCTGCTAGAGCTTTTAGATTATTATCTAATCTCTCAAGTTCTCTTTTCATATAGCCGAATCCAGGTACAGATACTATTTTAGTACCCTCGTCAGTTAGAATTTCTAACGGGATGTCTTTCGCATTAGTAGTTACTGCTTCATTAATACGCTCAAACGTCTTTAGCGAGTTAGTATTAATCTCTAGCAGTTTCTTTAGAGAGTTAGATATAGAGTTGTTCGTGTTCATATTATCTTAAAATATCTACTTCAAATACATAATTGACCGGATCGATACAAACGATTTCAAAGTAAGGTTTATTTGTTAATAGCTGTGATGGAGCAATAGTTGTAATAGTAGTATTAAACCCACCAGACTTATTAGTTAGTATGTTAATATTATTACCATCTACATCTATCGTATCAATAGCTACTTTGAAAACTTGACCCTTCTTCCAACCTGTTGTTGAATCATCAATGTATATATTTAGGTTACTATTTAGCACCTCTTGGTTTAACAAGTTATTTAAACTTAATCTATTTGAATATGCGTTTAGTTTGGCCCAAACACCATATTGGTTTGCTAATGAGTTATCAAATGGAGTAGTTGGGGTTAATGCGCCAGTCGTAATCTGTGATGCAATATCCCATTGATATACATCAGATACAGCGTAACCATCTACATCATTATTAACTTTAATTTTACCTGCAATAGATTTATCAACTGTAGTACCTCTACCTGAGAAGATTACATCTGTATTATATTGTAATTCTACTGGGATAGTACCATCTACCAATTGATTAATTTTTGTGTGAGCATTATTAATTAATGCTAGTAATGCATTTGAATCTTGTAACTGTAATGAAGATGCTGTAAAATCATCTTCTAACTCTTGAATTCTAGACTCAAGTGCCGCAGCTCTAGCAGTACCTAAGATTACGTTTTCTAAAGAGTCTAATCTTTCTACAATTTTATTATATCTATTATTAGCTTGTAGTAATAGATCTGTCGCATTCTCTAACGCTGTAGTAGTGTCCATGAAAAGGTCCATGGAGAAAGTAGTAAAGTCATTTATACTTGTCTCAACACCTACGTTATCTAGCGATGAATTAAATTTAAGATTTAATTTTAAAGAATATGCATTACCATTTAAGCCTGTAACTTCATTAGGCTTAAATTTAATTTGCTCGTGAATTTTTGTACCCGGTCCGTAAGCATCTAAAATATCATCTAAGATTAGAATTCCGTACAGGTTTGTAGCTCTATTTGCTGGTACAGAAGAGCTATATAAATCATAATAAACTAAAACAGCATTAAACTTAAACTGTTGTCCAGTTTTTGCATAGTCTAATAAAGACTCTACGTCTGGATTATTTTGAATTGTTTCATAAGAAGCAGTTTCCCAATCAATTTGTACCGAATCAGTAGCATTTGTTTGAATGTCATAGTATGGTCCTGAGTTTAGGGTCCATTGATCTACTACAGGTTCTAAATTAATATTAGGATCTGGATGTGTTTGACCTTCTCTACCTTCAACATTTACTGCGTTAACATCAGTTGGATAGAGTTTAGTTGCAGATGTATTATAGTCTGTAGGCTTAAACAATACTAGAGGTGTATTACCTACCGCTGTCGGTACGTTAATATAAACTTCATGGTAAGTATTGCCTTGATAAGCTACGTCGTTCTCAGCGTCAATATGACCTAAGTATTTAACTACTTTATCGTAGTTCGAGCCGCCTAAAATAGAATTATTATTTTCAGCGTATGCTCCTGTTGAACTCTCATTAGAATCAGTTGGTCTAAAATCTACAGCACCTAATGCTGATAACCACTTAAAGAAAATCTTTTCTGCATCGGATTGCAGAATAATTGGGTCATAGTCATCATCCTTTAGAAGTATCTCTTCTAAATTTAATGCGTAATTTTGGAATGTTTGAGCGAAATCCACATTGGGCTGAGTTGCATTATATGCTTGACCAGAGGGTTGCTTTAAGTTTACCTCAAAGTCAATAGCGTTAGCTCCGTCAACAGATTGCGTAAAATCAGGTAGATCTAGTAAAGCGAATTTACTAAATTCAAAATTGATGTCAGCACTGTTAAAGGCTCTAGTAATATCTCTCGCCGAAGAAGCGAAAGCATACATTGTGCCACCTTGCGGCTGTGGTATTCTTACTAATGGAGTTGCCATCTACAGTTTCGGTTTAATTTTTATTGTACAGTTACTTTATGTGAACCTACCACATACCAAACTGTGTTAAAACATCTCAGTGTTATCGTCGAGTTAAGACCATCTAAGCTAATTGAAGTAGCAGCTAGCGCAGCACCTTGTCCCGTGTTTGCTTTAACTTCAACTGCTGAATTTGCTACATTAATTAGAGTAACTTCTTGCCCGTCATCTCCAACTGGAAGCGTAAATTCCCCGTCAATAAAGTAGTTAGACTTATCTAAGTTACTTGGTGCTGTATTGGTTGTTGCTACTGCAGCAGTTCCAACTACACCTGACTTAATAAGTTTACCACCTAAATTAACATTCTGCATTGTAGCTGCTGTGCCAAATGTTGCACCTGCAGAACTAACAGAAAGTAAAGCTGAGCCGTCTACTACGTTAAGCTGTTGTGTTGTTGCTGAAGATAAACCACTTAATACACCAGTAGTAGGGTTTATTAAAGCTACAACTGAAGCTAACTCGTCGTTTAATAACTCAAAGTTACTGTTGATAACTGGTCTCGATGATGATACCGAATCTGTACCTAAAATTTCAGTAATGTTTGCCATTTTATATTTATTTTACTTTTAACATGTTGCGTTTTACAACGTTCTTATTTCCATACGTGTCTTCAGCTTCCAGTTCAATCGAGTAGTTACCCGGCTCTTGGAAGATGTATGTAAGCCACATATTATTATAGTATATATCATTGATTTCTGGGTTAGTTATATTAGTGATAGTCCATTTTGGATTTCTAGCACCTGGAAACTTAGAAATATCAGTTGATATAGTGATATGGGTAGATCTTTCAACTTCTGCCCAATTTTTAAATACTTTTAAATTATCCCACGAAGGATTATATGCCACAGAGTGTACAAAGCCATCTGCGGGCGCATTGACTGTAGACGCAGTGTCTTTAATAATCTCTACTTTTTCAAAATCATAGTTCTTAGAATACTCTTGACCTGAACATAAAAGGAAGTAGAATTTATCAAAATTATCAATATCACTATCATTATCTTCATCTAAGAAAATAGGGTTATAGTTAAATTTAGCGATAATAGGATCTGTACTAGCCTCTAATTCATTTGCAATAGTTTCCCATCTAGTAATATCATTAGCACTTAAAGGAGACTCAGATAAAATCTTATGCTCCCCTACTATTACTTCTTTTGTTGATGGATTTCTATGTGTAATTTTTAGAATATCACCCTGTTCAATCCAGTTAATCTTAAAAGATGCTGTTAAATCTGGGCCAACTCTCATGTTATCCCACCAGTTATGAACTGTATCTTTCCATCTAAATTCACATTCATCCCATTGGTATGGTCCAGTAGTTTCTGAATATCCAGTATCTGAGAATGGATCGACAAACCTTCTTACCATTGAGAATCTTACACCTTGGTCTTCTTCTCTATGTAAATAATTTGCTCTATCTAAAGTTTGATAGAATGTTGCAATGTTATCATCAATCTTTGCAGTGTTATCTTGTGCAAAATTCCAATATCCACCTGATTTATCCCAGTCTAAAGATTTAGAATCCCATGTTGCAATTCTATCTTTACTATCTACCTCTAACCATTTATAGATACCATATAATTCTAACTCTTTTAATTTAACCTCAAATAGATCGTCTTTCTTATAGTAAGACATGTGGCCAAATAGATCATAAATTCTTAATTCTATAGTATAAGCTCCGACATAAGGTAAATTAACAGGTAATCTTTTATAGTCATCAACTGGACCTCTATATTCTTGGTGCCATCCCTGTGGTCCATCAATAATCCATTCAACTTCATATACCCATCTTTTCCACCAATCGTTCCATGTTACTTTTAGATTTTCATTTGCATCAACTGCATCATCCCAAACAAAATTAGCCTCGTCCCAAACATCATCCCAAGACTCCATAGAATCTAAAATAACTGGACAGCCTATTGGAATTTTAGTTGAAGAAAAATTAGAGTTCCATGAATTCATTTCCCTATCATGATAAGTCTCGTAGAATTTTTCATAGACTGATTTTAACTCTGTTCTTTGAGCTACAGTCATGGTAGACTCTTCACCAATAGCTAAATTTAAAAATGTATTATAGTTATTAGTAAGATCATCTTGATCTAGGCTTGGTTTTAAAACCATCGATGTATCTTCAATAAAAAGATCTCTATCTTTTGGAAATACATCAAACTTTACTCTATGTCCCTCTGTAAAAAAGCCAATTGGATTTTGAATCTTCCAAATATTTAAGTTCTTCTGAGAGAAATAGTCGCCTTCTCCTGTAATATCTACGATTTTAGCTTCAAGGGGTAAAAAATCTCTTTGTAATCTATTCTTTAAACCGTATAATTTAATTAGGACTTCATCTGGAGTATAATCAAATACCTCATCAACATTTGCAATATCCCATTGATCGAAAGTTCCATTAGGCTCATTTAATCTATAGACTAAAGAAAATCTACTAGTTTTCTTTTGAGTTGAAGAAGGCATCTTAAATTTCAAACGCTTTCTTATTCTCTCTCCTCTTACCGATGAGTTAGGTACGGGAATTGCATGTAACTTACCGAAAGTCTTCGAGTCTTTATCTACATTAATCCAATACTCTTTAAGTGTAATCTTATCATAACCGAAAAAGTCAATTGCATTTAGAATAGCTTTATACGTACCAACAAATGGCTTAATATTATTTAGCTCTAATAGTAATTCTTTTCTCTTTTGATTTAGAAGTTGGTAATCAGGATGCATCTCTGAAATATCATGAGACTTAAATAACATAAAGTCTTCTTCCTCTAAAGACGCACCTAAGTTAGCTAATAATACTTTTAATCTAGGATCTTCTGCTTCAACTTCACCATAAAATTCAATTCTTGCAACCACGACCTCACCGGCTTTAACTTGCAATACTCTCTTGTGAATACCTTCATGTTCTGAAGAAACAGCTATGTTAACCTGTAAAGCACTATTTAATTGTGTATTAATACTTTTTAGATAATTACTATCTTGTGAATCAATTGTATCAAAAGGTGCTAACGTTAATGATTGGTTTTTTAATTCCTTTACATAGGCCTTACCACCATCCATGCGCATACCATACATTATTACATCTTTAGATTGGTCAGACTCTATAGCTTCCCAACTAAAATCTAATGTAGTAATTATATTATCTGGAGAGACTGGTTTATTAATAACTAAATCGCCATTTAATAAACACTCTTCTAGAACAAATAGGTTTACTGTTTCGTATAAGTTTGCAGATACTTCTGGCATATAGACTTTACCAGTCCAAATACCATCCGCATCCTGAATTAACTGGATTTCAGAATCAGTACCATTAAAGAATCTTAAATTATTCCACATATTATCTAGTTCTGTCGTCGTCTTTTTCTACCGTAAAGTTCTTGTAATTTCTTAAGTATCTAACCTGTCGTAAAACATTAGTCATCATATCATCAATAAATCCTAAGAACTCTCTCATTACTTGGTTTCTTTGAATAAACCTAGATAGCTGATTTTTAAGCAGACCATTTTTATCATAGTCATATCTTATATTCTTTAGATCATCTCTTCTATGCTTAGCTATCTTATATAGCCTCTTACGCTTGTATGCTCTTATATTATTAAATAACATTATTTCAAGGCTTTTCTATTTCCAGCCTGTACTCTAGTGTATATTGTTCTAGGTACCGGCGCATCATCAAAGTTTATACTAAGTGCTGCTTCAGCATTTATCAACGCGTCGTCTACGATTTCATCACCATCACGATCTAGCCATCCGCCTCTAAAGACAGCAACTTCTTCGTGTTCCATAATGATGTCACCCCATTCGTCTAAGCCTGCAACTGTATAAGGAATCTGGGTAGTAGCATCTACATCCACGGTCTTAACTTCCTCTATACGCTTAAAGAAAACATATTTTTGTTTGCCGTTACCAATTTCTTCTAGAATTACAGGTTCTTGTGGTACAACTGTAACAGTTTTAGACTCATAATAGCCTAACCTTCTTGCGGTCTCTTCTGTTTCAGATATAAATCTCACATTAACTGCATCAATACCATCAATCTCCTCTAAGATATAGACAATATCGGATTTAGGTAATTTATCTCTTCTTGTTACATTTAACATGTAATCACTAACTCTAGCTCTTACTTCATTAAAAATTTCTTGTTTTGTATAGCCTTCAAAATACCTAATATTAATATCCATGCTGTATTTTCTGATCTTAGGTTTTACAAATATAACTTCTGTTGTCACCATTTGTTGACCACTATCTTGAATCACTTGCGACATTTTGTCGTACTCATTTTGATCGAAGAACATTTCATTTAAAGGAATTGAGAAGTAGTCTTGATCTGCTAATAATTTTCTCTTAGCATCTGGAATTGCAAAAATATAGATAACATTATCATCATCTAAATATTGATCCGATGTGGTATTGTATGCATCCACATACGAGAACATACCATATCTTGATAGGAAATACTCGTAATTGTCCGGAGTTGCTAAGACGTAAGATTTAGAAGCGAGAGGGGCCATTAATTTAGTAAACTCAGTGTCCTCTGCATCAGCTCCCATTTTAGGAGATGAAGTAACATTAACTTCTAGATATTCGTTTAAGTCAAATGCAGTTCCATTTGAATCAGTTCCTTCTGAAGTCCACTGGAATTGTAGATCTTGTCCATCAGCTAAATTACCTAAAGCACCTTTATGCTTTACATATTCTACCATAATATCAGAACCTGCTGGAGGTATTGCACCGAAATTACCAGTACCAAAGTAAATATCTAGGCCTCCAGAAACTCCAGTCTTAATAATATATGCTGGTTCCTCGTTTAGCATATCATAGACTGATTCGTGCTTTGTCCATTTTTGCCCGTTAACAGAAACACTAACTTTAGAATGATCTGTCAAAGAGGCTATCTTAACGTTATATGATTGCATCTTTTCTCCAGTTCCAGTAAAGGTTTGTTTTTCAAACTTACCCTGAATAATAGCAACCTTAGTTTTATTCTTATTAGATTTTTCTAATCTATATTTTTCTTGTGAAGATAATATTGTATAAGTTAATCCATTTAATTGACATGTTAACTCAGATCTTGCATCTACATTTAAACCACTACCAGCAATCATACCTAGATCTGCACCAACCTTCCATCTAAATTCTATTTCACCAGTTGCTGCAAACCCTCTTGTTGCATCATGGCCAGTTAATCTTGCCATACCATATATAGACTCTGGTTGCTGAGCTGTGTAAATATTTTGTTCTACTAATGAGTCTTCAATATAGAACATAATTAATTCAGTAATCTCAGAAACTACATTTACTACTTGAGCAAAAGGAGAAGCATCGGTAAATAACGTCCCGGATCTCTTGTATACCCTAGCGATATATGTACGCGCATCTGCCTGAATTTGACTTGCTCGTGTTCTTAGTGTATTTAAAAATTTTAATTCCGCCATTAGTTATTTATCTTAAATTTACTTGGATTTGATATTCATTATTAACTGTAATATCCACATAACAAATATCTCTTACCTCACCTTTATAGAAAGTCACTTCAACGTCAGTTGAATAGTCTCTAGATAGAGGGCAATAGTTATCCAATTGGTTTACTATCTCATTTTTGATTTGCCATTCATTTTGATTTAAACTATAAACCAAATCCTCTAAATTACAACCAAAATCAGGATTACCTAGTACATCTTGCTTTCTTGTAAATAATACAGTCTCAATTTGAGCTATTAACTGATGAACTTCAGTAGAATTCTGAAGAACTCCTGCTCTATAGTTAGGGTCACCTATGTATTTAATGTAAAAATCCATTTATATATGTATTCGGCTCATTATGAGTGGAACATCCAGTCCACGCCTTCATCGCCCTTAATTTCTTCAATAATCGACTCTAATTCGGTGTCTCCCATGTCTTTTATTGCGTCATAATCAAATTCTACATTACCAGGTAATGCAAATTTAAAGATACCAAGTTTGGCACCTAAGGATTGCTTAATCTTAGCAGAACAATATCTAAAGAAGATCTCATCTTCATAGATAGCACAATCAGGTAGAGTTTCATAAACTTGTAAAATAACATCTTGCTTAGGAGTATCTCCTAATATCTTTAACTCTCCTGTTAATCTCGAGTACTGAAATGAAATAGGATTTTCTAATATCTGCCTAGATAAATCAGCCATCGATGCATTTAATACGTAATATTGTAATTCTTCGGCTGCTTCAGCTGGACCAGATCCATCATACATACCTCTGAATAACATTTTTTCTAGTGCGAAATCACCACCACCTTGGAATCTAACATCAAGGCCTTGACCTGTTCCATTAAAACCACTTCCTAAATCGTGAACACCAAATACTGAAAATACTGCACCAGATCCATCTGAACTTGCGTTAGGTAAGTTTAAAGATCTGTGATTTTTAAAGTATGTAGAACTAAATACCGAAGAAGGTATATGATAATAGTTTTCTCTTACAGCATCTTCATAGTTTTTATAGAACCATTTTTTGGCTCTTTTAACTATGTTCATAATTTCTCTTTGAGGTAGGTTAACAGGAACCATACATGCACCAGTTAAATCATCTCCTAATTCTTGTAAAAAAGCATTAAGACAATTATCACCAAAACTTCTTTCGGTGTTTAGGTTGGTTTCGTTACCTGATCTAATTTCACTCATTTTAATTTTCTATTTTTGTGCTTACCACTATTTCAGTATTTTTATCAAATCTAGCATGTTTACCAATACCACCTTCTCTAAAAATACCACCATTCATTTTACCTTTAAAGATTCCGTCCCTACCAAAAACATAACAGTTGGTGAGGTCGCAACTTCCGTGTACGTAGCTAGACTCTACTTTAGAATCTAAAACTTCACAGCCTTTATATAATTGAGACCTTAAGATTTGAGCACCTTTTACTTTGCCTCCAAATATAGAGCTGTTTTCAATATTACCAGATAATTCACAATCTACAAATTCAAAGCCGTCTAAAAGATATGCAGCACCAAACTTACCATTCTTAACTTGTACCGAAGAATAATCAGAATCATAATTAATAATCCCCTCTTCTAACGAGCCATTTGATAAAAGATCTAGTACCTTTTTCTTAAATCTTTGCCATTGAACTTCAATAACTTGCGGATTATCTTGTAAATCCACTAATATATTTATCTTCGGCCAATATTTATTTACTGCTTTATAGTCTTTTAGCATTTCAGTTAAAGGTTCATTCTTTTTAAGAATTCTCTTTAATTCAATTTTATTTGCCGGCGAAAATCTAGGATTATGACAAGATTTCCAAATAGACATAATAAAGCTATCAGCTAAATGTAAAATATCTTCAGTTCTTTTTTCATAATCTTTACCACCAATATATCTAAATTCTAGGTAGTTTTGTAGTGCCTTTTCAAAGTTAATCCCATAGTATTTTGTATTAGCAAATGTAAAATTATCTTTGTTAATCATATCCTCATTATAGTAAAATGCTTCATGCTTTGGCATAATCCATTTAATAGACTTTGCGTAAGTTGAATTTTCTCTATTAGGGAAATACTTATAGACTCTTGCTTCATCAAACTCGAGAATAAACTTCATCACATTCATGTGTTGAATCATATTTTTATCCTCTAAGTAATCTGGGTTGAAAGACATATTAAGATGGATTGACGCTCTATCTGACGTATAGCCATTTTCACGAATCCATCCTAACATTTTCATGATAACCAGCCTAGCACTTCTATACGGCATAGGACCAGTTACTAATTCAATAAGACCGGCACCACCCGACATATCGGGTTCCATCTTAAATACATCTGCTGATGGTTGAAAATCTGAATGAGCCTTATCTTCTAGTTTAATCTTTCTACCTAGAATTTCAGATACAGACTTATGTGTCTCATCTAATTCTAAGTTAGAATAGAATTCAAACTCGATGCCCATTTGGCTGGCATTCAGAACTTCTGCGCGGTGAGCATTACTTTTTAACTTTTGCATTAATCGAGAGTATGATATTACTTTTCAATATATATCAAACTCTGTGGCAATAGTTATTAGGGTAATTTCAAGAACACTTTCATAGAGTCCTCGTCAATTCTAGTGATTTGGACATCAATAGCATCACCAGATGAATAATTATCTAAACTATCTTTAGGAAGTTCACTAATATGCAATAACCCTGTTACGCCCTCTTCGATATTTACAAAGACACCGTACTCTTTTTTAGTTTTGACTTTAGCAGTTACAATAGATGGTATTTGATACCTAGTATTAATATTAATCCATGGATTAACAGTAGTAACTTCTTTTTGAGTTAATGTAATTTTAGTATTACTAATAATATCTTTTACAAAAAAGTTAACAGGATCTCCTGGTTTAATATCTCTAGACTTAAACTTAGCTAATGTATCTGCATCTAATTCATTAGAGTGAATCATACCTGTTAGGCATTTATCAAATTCTACAAATACACCATATTTTGCAGTTCCAGTTACTAGACCTGATTTCTGTTCTCCGATATTATTCTTAAGATCTGTAATTGCACCTGGAATTAAAGCTTGTAAATATTTTCTATGTGATACTACAATCGTACCTCTATCTGGAGAGAAGCTAACTGGTACAACATAAATTTCTTCACCAACGATAGAACTAAAATCAGATAACTTATTAATACCTGCAAGTGAACCTGGCATAAAGCAATCAATACCTTGTACTTTTACAATATAGCCTCCATTTTCAATCATGTTCTTAACAGTACCTATCCAAGCAGTATTACCCTCTTCAATAGAATCTCTAAGATCCATGAATGTTTTTTGTTTAACTCCACCTGTAATTGAACCAGATAATGTACCTTTAGTTTCAGTAATTAATACTGCAGTTTCATCACCAGGTATCATCATTCTAACCTCTTCAGACTCCTTTGAAGCCTTTACATATACAGATTCTCTATATCCAATATCAACAGTAATCCACTCTTGGTCCATTGCATAAATAACACCTGTATGAATTTCTCCAATATTTAAACTTGGTTTAATTTCAGGGCTATGTTCACTAAGAATATCATATAGCTCTTGTGCATAAGGTTCTCTTGAATAGACCTTATCGCCATGTTTTGTCTTAATATGTGGATTGGGTTTTCGAGTTCGAGTAACACACGTAGCTTCGTATGCGTCCCATAAGAATTCTCCTGCTTCATTGTAGAATTCTGCATGTGGATCTTGAGTTTCCTCTTTTACTTCTTTTACTTCTTCTTGTTTTGGCTTTTGAATAGTTTCAACTAATTCAATTGTGTTGCCTTCTTGTGGTGCAGAAATTCTGCGTCTTTTTTTATCTGACATTTATTTTTTAGATTAACAGTGTAACATATTATATATCTACTTAAGTATTCTTTTTATCCAAGCATAATGTTTTCTATTACTTAGGTAACTTAAGTTATCATCATTATCATAGGCCTCCCTTTCAAAGGAGATATTATAGTAGGCTTTTTGTGCTGATTTATATATTGGTATTTTAATAGCCCACTCCAAAACATACCATATATAAAACGGTATTATCAACAGCTCCTCTTGTTGTTTAATATGAATAGTCTCGTGATTAATTATTCTAGCTGCCTTTCTTCTCCATGGCGGAGTCGAATTGTAAATCTCTCTTAAGATAACATACGGCCAAAGGGTAATACCACCGATCCTCATAAATAGACCTATACGGTCTAAAAATTTATCATTATATTTAACAATAGGTGTTTTCATAATTTATATATTCTATTTACAAATCTCAGCCCTGGGTATAAATAACTTATGTGTTAATTCTTCAGCGTGTTGCTCCCAAGGTCTATCTCCCCATGGTTGGTCCCACGTAGACCTTTGACCTCTCCATGTAACTAGGCCAAATCCTTCTTTTAATAAACCCTTTTCAAATTGATAAACATGTACGAGTTCATGAAAGAATGTTCTCTCTAATCTCTCTAACGTATATCTACTATTTA
>Ga0181395_1000125_pt1 | contig 29737 bp, 29 predicted proteins | sample 18SPOviralmetaG_FD_130124 | JGI IMG/M metagenome (GOLD analysis project Ga0181395, IMG submission 130124) | Marine viral communities from the oligotrophic San Pedro Time Series (SPOT) site, San Pedro Channel, CA, USA - 18 SPOT_SRF_2010-12-16 | ecosystem: Environmental > Aquatic > Marine > Strait...
ACCAGACTTTCTCTCAGATTGAGGTCATATCTTCACCGACCCATCTGAGCGGCGGAAATGGTCAAGGCTATCTCATAATCAAAATTGAACTATTTTTTCCTTAAGATAAAAGGAGTATCTCACAAGTTCTCAGTCAGACCTCGTCTCACTCAGTTCCTCAAACCTCTAACAAACTCTCTCCAAAAACTCTTAAGTAAACCTCTCCACAAACCAGCAGTTCAGCACACGCGGCGAAACCGGTCAGAAGCGGCGGATTTGGTCAAGGCTACTAACAAAACAAAATTGAACAAAAAAATCCCTAATAAAAAAGGAGTATCTCACACACACTCTCAAAGCAAAACACTCCAGAAACTATGTCTCACTCTCAGAGCAACTCTCCCTCTCCGTCCCCGTCTCGGTCTCCGTCCCCCGCTCCGACATCAGCCCACCGAGCGGCCGCGCCTGCGACCAAGCGCGTCGTGAAGAAGAAGGCTGGTCTCAAGTTCAAGGCGAAGAAGAGTCAGGTCGTCGACCCGCCTGCCGCCCCGAAGACTCCGACTCCCGAGCCGTCTGATACCGAATCTGTCGACCCCGCCGTCGAGGAAAGGCTGGACGACCTTGTCGACCAAGTCTGTCCACCCGTCTCGGATAAGCGATACGCCCTCAAGGGTAAGAACCGCTGGTCCCGCTTTTTTGAAAGCCAAGAAGAGATGGAAGCCTTTGACGGCGCCGACGGCACGGGCTATTATGCGAAGGGTATGACCGCCTCGTGCTGTGGTAAGGTCTTCCGCAAGAAATACCCGAAGGGTCTTCATTATAAGACCTGCGACGGAACAGTCAAGCGATGCGGAAACGATGGCTACACCTTCGTCGGCGGAGTCTGTAAGCGGATTGACGGAACTCGGCGCCGCGGTGCCGAGCCCGACTGGTGCGTCGGAATCTCGAAGAAGTTCAAGGCGCTAAAAATAGACTGCCCTCTCGACGATACCGAGTTCCAGACTCTCGACGCGGTCAGACGATTCATCACCGACCCCGAGTCCTTCGAAGAACATATCGACTCATTCACCCGTCTCGTCGGAGACTGCGAGCTCTTCGAAGATGAGTTCAAGTCGTGGGTTGAAGGACATTCCGATATCACCTCAACGACTAAGACTATCACGACGGACGGATTCACGGGTCGTGAAATCGTCAACACCTCAGAGACTCAGAAATCATTTCGTGATTACATCACCGAGTGCCTCTCTCTGAGCCCGACCTTGCTGACGGAAGATATGCGGGTTCAGACCGACCAGTTCATCGAGCGGTATTTCTAATAAATTAGTTAAGAAGATATAGAAGTAAATTAGTTATAAATCATATATGAAAAAAAAAAAGCGCTGCCCCCTTTTTTTTTATAAGGTTCTCAGAGAGGCGTGGCGGATTTGGTCGAGAAATGGCGGATTTGGTCAGAGCTACAAACAAAACAAAATTGAAACTTGAATCTGGAGTAAAATGTAGAGTATCAAGCGAACTCAGAATGTCTCTCGGAAAAGAAGTAAACTATATTGCCCCTTCGATGCTCGGGCTCTGTAAAGGTCATCTGACCTCTCGGAAGAAGCTCTGTAAGCGATTCGGAACGGATAACCTCTACGGAACTTCGTATCGGTCAGTCCACGCAGAGGTTGAACGACTTATGAAAGCATATTGGTTCACGAAGCAAGTTATCAATATGAAAGCCTTGCTCGAGTCCGCCTCGAGTTCACCTCTCTCGAAAGATGATAAGATATATTCTCATATGCTTATCATTCATCGGGCTTGCTGTGATGGAAACTACGAACTCTGTCTCAGATTGATTCCAGTCTGCCAAGACCTCATCACGGAGTTCGTCGGCGATTTCGACCCGCTCGAAGAGAAATGGAATGACCACGAGTTCGAATCTCACGAACTCAGACCGACCTCTATGAAAGACTCGAAGGAAACGGGCGGAGATTTGTTCGAACCCGTTCTGACGCAGGTCTCAGTCGGAGGAGGAACGAAAGGTCTTAATACTCAGACTTATCGAGAAATCTTAGATAATCTGATGAACTACAAACAGAGGCTCGAACATATGTTCGATGAAGTATCAACTTGGGTTGAGAACGGATTGAAGCCTTCGTGTATCTATTGTATTCGTTCCATCATTCAGCAACATATCTACTTTCTCTTCTCGATGAAGATTGAGTATGAGGTCAACGCTTGTGATAAGTTCGGAGATATTAAGAGAAAGGCTGACTCGACTAAGAATGTATTTGATGAACTCAAGTTCCATATCGTAGCGACTGAAATCATTCAGAAGTTCATAGATGAATTGGAACAGAGAAAGCCCGAGATGGAGAAGGTTATCGGTGAAATCAAAGAGATTCTACCAGGTTCAACGACCTTCTCATTTCACGAAGGATTCAAAGGAAACTCTCCGCAAGTCGTGGCGGATAACCTTATCGTTCGGAATGATAACCTTATTCCTTTCACGATGCCGAAGCGGGTCATTATGGAAGCGGCGGATAAGAATGAGAACGGACTCGTATGCGGAAAGCTCTGTAAGATGATGTGTGTGAATGGAAGAGAAGAGAGTAAGAAACAGATTGATTCGGCGATGAGTGAGATGAGGCAACTCTGGCGGATATGGCACAGAGACTTTGATATAACTCGGTCCCATCCAGGTATAGATATGACCGGGTTCTAAATATAGAAAAGATTAATAGATGATATATTGTATGTATAAATATTTTTTTTATAAGATAACTCTAATACCTTGCTGAGGGTCTGCTACTACTATCTTCTTAGACCAAACATAAGTATTGATAGTAAGGTTATCTGTTCTTGTTCCGCTGAATCCTAATCTCAACTGAGGTTCAGCATCGGATAAGTCATAGAAGTATTGACCTCTGGCGAGTTCTCTTGCTGTGAGATATGTATTAGTATAGTTATTAAGATTATGTTGGTCGGACTGACCTAAGTCCTGTGGTTCTTTGTTAATAGTAGATAATGCTTTCACTAATTCGTGTTCCGAGATAATCTTCTCTTTGAGAGGTCGAGGGTCATATGCTCTGACGGGTTGTAAGCGACCCTTAATGAAATACTGAACTGAATTGAGATTCATCTGATTCGGTGCTTCACCCGTGAAGTATGAATTGAAATCTCTTCTCTGATTATTAGTTGGATTCTCATAATGATTCATAATAGCAAGAGCCCGAGTTTGAACTGTTGGTATATCGGTCTGATGTTTCAATTGAGAACTGAAGAGAGTATCGAAGTAGAGGTCATATGATGTGAACTCATAATCGATACCTTGAGAGAGATTAGCATTTGGAGGAACAATACTTAAGACTCTGAACTCGGGTTCGACTTTATAAGCACGAGTATCATTCACGAGAGAGCAAGTTCCCGCAGTATGAGGTCCACCTCCGACCGCTGGAGCGAAATGGACTCGAGCTTGGTCTCCATCTGCCTCGATACGAGTGATAGTTCTAATAGCGAACTGAGCATCAGCAGCATCTCTGAATGATAAACTATTTCCTACTGCTAATCCACAATCCTTAACAGGGTCTGCGAATGGTCCAGTTATATCTACTGATGTATCTGTTCCCGTGACGGCTTGAGTTGGAACTCCAAGGTTAGCAGCTGTTCTGATATAACTCTGAGAGGCTCCCGCGCTGGTGACCGCCTCTAAGTTAAGTAAGGCGTCCTTAGCATCGGCGAGAGTGATTTCAATTCTGAGACCGAGAAGATTGAGAATTGGAGTAAGTTTCTCATCGTCCCACCATCTGAAGATACCCGCCTTAAGTGGAGTAGTATATGTTCTAAATGAATATAATGGATTTCCATTAGTTCCATTCACGGGTGATAATACACTATCGACGACCTTATCAGCAAGAGGTCCAGTTGGCTGAGTATTTCCAGCAGTATCGACTACATCGTAAGCAAAGCATTCACTTCCGACTCCTTCCATAGATTGGATATTAGTCTTATCATCATAGAAGTATTGGTTCTCAATAGAGACCCACTGGTTATAGTTCTGAAGTGTTTCGAGGTGCTGACCCGTCTTTAATGAATAGATATCTACTCGAGATATTATCGATGAGACTCCAGCAAGATTATTGAAATTAGTTCTCTGTCTTTCTGAGGTATCTGAGTTAAGAACCTTAAGAACTAAATAACTATCACGACCCTTCACGAATCCGAGTGAAGGTTCTAATTCAAATATAATCTTCTGACCCGACTTACCTTCGAATTGATTTCCATTTGTTGGAACGAGAGAAATAAACTTTGATGGAATAGCTTGAGACATTTTTTATATATATACTTTCGAAAATTATTTTAAATTAAAAATAAATAAAATATAAATATATAATAAGATGAACTCAAATGATAATCCTAAGGACTTCCTTTCTGTAGCTGGATTAAGTTTCGGAGCTCAGATAACCGCTGCTAAAGGTTTCAAATCTGCTATGACTCCAGTTGCTTCATTCGGAACTATTAATGTTGCGTGTATGAGTAAAACCGAACCTATTACTCTTAATATCTATTCAAATAATGTTGCCTCGAATACTGCTACGAGGAAAGTATTCTTCACTATATCATTAGCAGCCGATACACCTTTCTATAAGAGATTTATTATTCCAAATAATTATGTTCAAATTGAAGTAGTATCGACTGGAACTACTTTCATATTCTTAAATACTTCCTTAAATAGTTCTCAACAAACCTCAGCATATACCTTTCTTAATTCTGCTATCGATAAGAATGATGATACTTCCTTAATAAGAGTAGCAAATAGTTTCCCAGAAGATTTAGTTAGAAACCTTCATACTGATTTTGAGAAAGTTAATATTAATGGATTTATGAATACCTTACCCGCTCCAGCTGCTTCTGAGACTATCGGATTAGATGCTAATTATGTTCTCACTACGGGTGCGGCGGAACAGACGATAGCTAATGCTGCCGATGACCCCGGCGGAACTGGAGCTCGGTCTATTAGATATATCGGAGTAGCAGATGATGGAACTTCATTCAATTCTAATTTAGCAACGGGTGTTGGAACTGGAACTATCGGAATTAATGCTCGAGTCATTAATCGAGCTATAGTATCATCATCTGGAACTGGTCTTAAGAATGCTGGTCTTATAACTACTCAAAGTGTTTCGGGTTCTAATCCCTTAATCAGAATTGAGGCGGGTGAGAACATTTCCCACTGCGCCGTATACGCCGTAGCATCTGATAAACAATTAGTTCTTAAGGATATTAATATCTGTGCTACAGCACCTCAAGGTGAGATTAATGTTATTGAAATGGATTCGACTGGAATGGAGTTCTCACTCGGTCGATTCGAGGTGAATACTGCCTACCAACAACTTTCTTATACTCTCGATGGATTAGTCGATGCTAACTCAATAGTGAAAGTCAATTTTAAGAATACTTCGTCCGTAGCTGCGGGTCAACCTTGTTCCATAAATGTTAATATTAATGGAATGCTATGCCCATTAATCAATTCTTATTAGTAAAATACTTAAAAAAAAAATCAGTCATTATATTATATAATGCCGAGAACTAAAAATCAATCTAACTATCATTACAAAGCTAAGATTCGAGATAAGAATACTACTGAAGACTTCTATGTTAAATACTTTCTTACTATGAGTGATGCTTCTCAATTTTTCGGAGCTGCTAAATCGACTTGTTATGATAGATTATATCAACAAGACTACTGGACTGATGAAAAGAAGTCTCTTAATTCTAATAGATGGAGATATATTAAGAACTATGAATTAGAATACTTTGAGAAATTAGACCCTCCCTTACCGAGATATCAAAAGATTATGGTTCATTTTGATTAGCACCCGTGAGCTCCTCTAAGATATCTGAGATATCAGCTCGAGTAAGTTCAATTATCTTCTTTATTAATAATAATGGTCCCTCTAAATCTATATGTTCTACATAATTATCTAAGGTTCTTAGAGTCGAATATCCAACCGCAACACCCTTACAAGCAAGAGCCAATTTCTCCTTACATTCATCGAGCTCTCTATCTTTGGCGCCGAATTGTTCCATAAAATCGGCACTCATTTCTAATAACCTCTGCTCTGTTATATCATTATTATTATCTTCCATATAATTATATGGAAGACTTTTTATCTGATTATCTATCTAAAAATCATTCCGAGAGTCAGCATACTCGAATTGCTATGATTGGAAATATTAGAAGAATCGAGAGAATGATTAATAAGACTATCGATGAATGGAATGTATATTCGGACTTCGGAGATGTTGAATCATTTGTATTAAACCTTAATTCTAAGTTCTCATATAATACTTCAATATCTACTATTCACGGAATATTAGTATGGTTGAATTATATGGGTTCGGATTATTCACTCATAGATAGATACCGAAATTATCTTAATGATTATATTGAGGTTCGAAATATAATGAGTTATGATAATGTTATGAGTGATGAGGAGCGGAAGAATTGGTTGAATTACCCCGACTTAAAAGAAAAAGTGATAGCTCTGAATGAGAAGTTTCTCGGAGGTCAGCACGCCTTCACTAAGTTTCGGAACTATATGATTCTTGCTCTATATACCTTAGCATATCCAGTCCGACTCGGAAACTATATTGATATGAGATATATGAATGACCAAACCGACGATATAACTATTCTTCCCCGTAAATATAATTATATAGTTAAGGGCAGAGATGGAAATTATACTTTTATATTTAATAAATATAAGACTTCAAAGACTCTCGGGCAGATAGTATATAAACCCGATAATCTAATATTACAAAGATTATTAAGAAAATGGTATGCTAATTATAATAAAAATAATTCATTATTCTTAGTAAATACAAAAGGTCAATCGATGTCTCAGACTAACCTTACTAATGCTTTAAGTAGCACAAGTCTTAAATTAATTGGAAAACAAATGTCTTTAAATACTATAAGGCAAAGTTTCATTACTGATTTTCTTAAGAAAGAAAATACTATTAAGGAACGCCGAAGGATTCTTAAGATTATCGGTCAACTCTATACTCCGAGTATGACGGACTTATATGTAAGGATTTAATCACTTGCCAACCTTACTCATAGCTTTCTTATGAGCCATAGTGAAACTCATTCCATTCTTCATATCTTTTTTCATCTGATTCATATGCTTCACAGAATGATGGTCCGCGTGTTCCGATAACATCTCTTGTTCTTTCGGAGATATTCCAGTAGTCTTCTTAGTTATTTTAGTAGCAGTAGTGTTCTTCTTCTTTCTCTTAAGAAATGAAGGTTTCTTATCTTTTGGTTCCATCGGGTCATTACCCTTCATATTATATTTTCCATAAGCCATCTTTATATAATACTACCACAAAATAGTTCTCGACCAATAATTTGCTGAGTTCTTATTTTTAGCGGTCAACTTTCCGCTCTTATCTCTAATACCTCCCGACCGATTTAAGAAGTTCTTTCTTCGTTCGGGGTCTTTGTGTTGAGTGAAATCTTTCATATTCGAATCTCCGAAATGGATTAATCTCTTACCTCCATCTTTATTAACATATACCATTCCTTTCTTTCCGCTTCTATCTGATTTATAAGGTTTGTAAATAGGTTTCTTAGTCTTAAAATCCGCTGGAGCTGCTGTTAGTTTCTTCGGCATTATAATATATTATTTCTTTTTTTTTCTACCCTCAGCTAATTCTTTTTTATCAACTTTAGCGGCGGGTCCACCTACTACTGCTGAATATACTCGAGCCATAGCCCACTGCTCTTTGGACTTCACATTCGGTCTTACTGAAGAAGGATTAGTCTTATACGCCCCAATACCTTTATTATATATCTTCTGAAGAGCAGACCTTTTGATTCCAGAGAGACGGGCGATATCAGCAAGTGAATTAGATTTATCTTTCGGTTGTCCGTGCTTCTTATTAAACTTGTTCTTATTAGTGATGACCATATACTAATTATTTGAGATTTTTTTTAGACCGAGTTATTATTTCATCTTTTTCGTGTTCAGCCTTTTTCTCACACTTTTCAGTATCCCTTAAATATACTTTCTTAAGAGTTTCAGCAACCTCTTCAGCAGAATAACAAGCTATTATCTTACCAATATCGTGGCAACATTCACATAATCCAGTTGAAGTCCATTCGGTGCTATCACACAATACACAATTAAACATTTATAAATTATTAAGAGATTTTAATTTGAGAGTTGATAAAAGAATGTATAATCTCTATTTGAACCCGATGTATTAAATACTCTTATTCTCATATGTCTTTGAGGTATTTGGTCTATTACTGATATACCTTGAATATAACTTAAGGCACTATCAGCAGATAACGCTGACTGAAATGCTAATGGAGTGAAGGCGGAGAGACCACCGGGGCTATCTGTATTATATATAATATCAGTTCCACCAGCAAAATCTGAAGCATCACTCCACTCGATATTCCAAGAACCGTTAGTATTATCAGTCTTACCTATAATTATAATACTCCTATAACCCTCTGTATCTAATATTGGAGTAGTATTACCAGTAGATGATGAGACTACAGAGTTCTTAACAAGATTTGATGGCTTAGCATTCTTATTATTAATAACCATTTCATTTGAGGATACACACAACTCAAGGGTTTCAACCGCTCCTTCAATTTCCGATAGATGCCCATTAGCGGTGTTCTGAAGTGATGAGGTTGCTACATTAGATTGGATTGAACTCGTATGACCCGATATAGTTGTTAAGAGAGTATTTCCAGCAGATTGTAAGGTTGATGTTGCCTTAGTAGTATCAGCATTAGCAAGAATATCTATCTGTAAGTTTCCCGAAGTATCAGTTGCTACTAATCTTGCTACATTCCCACTATCACGACCTATCATAGCAGTTCCAGTTCCAGTCGATGCTAATGTGGCTTCTCCAGCAAATTGAGTTCCGCCTCCTCCGCCACTAAGAACATCGACTTGGAGATGACCCGAAGAGTCTACTAAGACATGTTGAGTAGCACCTAAATTATCAACAGCAGTTTTAACAGCACCACCACCTATAACTAATGAACCATTTGCTTCTAATGCTAACTGGACTGGTGTCCCACCATTTATACCCATACATTTTGCTTGTTGTGTTCCGTTAGTCTGATTTGCTGAGGTTGCTAAACCCGAAGTATTAAGTTCAACATCAACATCTAATTTTCCATTAGCATCTACAGAGATAGCTGCTGTTCTATTATTTCCATAATCATAGCCTAATTGAAGTATTCCGCTCATTTATAAATTATTAATATATTTTTTTTAAATATAATTTTTATATTTCTATATTTTATATAATGTCTTACCAACAAATGCTTAATCAATATACTAACAAAATGTCTGATGTTCGGGCTCATTCGGAAGAGATGGAGAATCAGAATATCCAATCTAAAGCTAATGAACTTGAGGCTGCTTTTAATCATATCACAGCTCCAATCACAGCAGCTTCAGAAGGTATCTCGAGTGCGGCTGGAGCCTTTCATACTGGACGAAAAATCTATAATAAGGTAAAAGCTAAGAGATTATTAAAAGCAAAGGCTCAGAAGGGTCAAGGTGAAGATACAGAAGGTTCTCAGTCTGCTGGAAACGATGGAGCAGCTCAAGCCGCAAAAGCAGAAGGAAACCAAGTTGAGAACTCAGCAGCACCAGCTAACGACCCATCACCAGCACCTCAGAAATCAATTGGTGATACTGACCAAACCGATTCAGTTATAGATGCTATGAATGAACAAGCAACAGAAGGAGCAGCTCGAGGAGCGGAAGCGGTCGACCCAGCAGCTGAAGGAGCCGCTAATCCAGAATCCCTCGGACTTACTCTCGACCGACCCGCAAGAAGTCTTAATATTGCTACTAAGGGCGCTCGTCAAGCTCCATTTCAGAGACCCGAAGATGCTCCCCAGCAACAGAGACCACCAACTGAACCCGAAGAAGGTCCACAACCTCAATCAGAAGCAGATAAGCTCGGAGAACCCCAAGCGGGTGAACCCAGTTATTCGACTTCGGGTGCGGGTTCTCAAGCAACCGACCCTAATCTTAGAGCAGATACATTAGAAGGTGATATCGGAAATCAAGGCGGAGCTTCGGGTATCTCAGAAGGAGCTTCAGCTGCTGAGCAAGGAGGTAGTGATGCTATCAGCACCCTTACTAATACCGCAAGTCGAGCTGGAACTTTAGCGGGTAAAGCCGTTAGTAAAGCTGCTTCTACTGCTTCAGACCTTACATCAACTGTTCCCGAAGCTTTAGAAGGTGCTTCATCTGCTCTCGATTTTCTCGGTCCAGTCGGACTCGGGGTCGGGGCAATAACTGGATTAGTAGATTTATTTGAGAACATATTTAATAAACCAAAAGATGCTGGTGATATTAGAACAGCACCTCAAACTGGAGAGGGTGCGGGTGTTGACCTCGGAGCTATGGCTTCAAAGACTCCCACCCAAGTCGCCGTCTAAACCTTTTATCCCCTTATACCTATCCTTAATTTCTTCTTCGATTTGAACTTCTTTCGTATCAGATACGGGCACGCAAGAACTACTACAACAACATCTAAGCCTACAATTAATAGCTTTGATAATACCGATAATCCCATTAAATATAACCTTTAATTTATCGTTGTCCATTATACTATATAATTGGAAAATAACCTTAATCTAATTCTTATGAATGATATATACATAGATGGCGGTGAAAGCGGTGAAAATATTGATTATCGTCTCATTTCTTATATTTATCTTATTAATCTTATTTATTCTATACTACATATTTCTTATCGGTGAAAATATTGAAGAAAAATATGAAACTTTCTCTGAGAATTATTAAAAAAAAAAAAAATTGAAAAAAAAAAAAAATGGATTTTTTTCAAATTAGTTTCATCAAAAATAAGGTCAAATCTTCACCGACCTAATTAGCAAGAGCCTTATCAAATGCTACTTTCTCATCTTCAGAAAAGGTTGAATCCAACTCTTCTTCCAATCTCTTCTGTTCCAACATAACTTTATCTCTCCAATAACTACTATTCTCTTTCTCTTCAGCAATCGCAGCTTGAAGATTCTTAATCATAGCTTGTTGTTCATTCATCTTCTCCTCAGCTTCATCTATCGTAAGTTCTCTAATATCTTCGACTGGAACGAGAATATGATGTTGCTTCTTCGGTTTCTTCTTCTGAGTCCATCTACTCGTCGAACATTCCCAAACGATATGACCCGAATCTTCGATATATTTCTTTAAGGTTTCATCATCATCGAGGCAAGTATCAGATAAATCAACTACTTCAGTATTATCAGCCCATTTCCATTCGAGTTCTCGAGGTTCGATACCAGGTTGAAACTCGAGCCATTCATCTTTGATTCGAACATTCAGAATCCCCCATTTAACATAATACTCATCAACCTTATTCAGATTGAAAGGTGTTCGAAACTCCAAGTTAAAGGTATACATCGCCTTTAAACAATTATTATCTTCAAAGTCCTCATAGCAATCCATCAGATAATCCTTCTCACTCTCAGTATCACTCATTAATTATTGATTTATTTATCAATTTTTTTCAAATCAATTTTGTTTAATCATTAGTTCAATTTTATTGACTAAATCCGCCAACCTCATTTAATAAGAACTTTCTTTAAGTCCAGTTAATTAAGGCAATCCATTTCAGTCAGAATCGGTGAATTATATTTTAACCGACTATTTTTTAAAAATTGATTTTGAAAAAACATTTAAATATAATCAGATAAAATAAAACATAATGAACGAAAATCGCCGAAATAAAAACCCAAGCTATGATTATATGAGTGATACTATTCCGACCGAAGAGTATGTGAATATTGCCTTATTAGATTACGCCTTAGAGAACTCGGGTTCTCTCGATATCTCGCCCGTCGATGTAGCGGGTATGAAGAAGATTAAGAGACGAGCTAATAAGGAATCGGGTCGATACGAACCCATATATGAACAGAAAGGAGCTACTCTTAACGGACGAGTATATTGTAAGACGGGTCTCTGTGCCTTGTCTTCTCGATGGAGGAATGCTCTTGCTTATAATACTTATGAGGATTGTGATATGATAAATGCCTCATATACTATCGCCTTACAACTTGCTCGAAAATACGACCTTCCGACTACGAAGCTCGAAGACTATGTTAAGAATCGACCTAAGGTGATGTTGAATTATATCGTCGCTATGAAGAAGAAGGATAAGGTAGTAGATAAGGCATTAGCAAAAGAACACTTCATTAAGAAATTATTCTCAACTAAACCTAATGTTATCGTGAAAGGTTCACTCGACCACGAAATTAAAATGCTCCAAGAACGGGTGATGCTCGAAGAACCGAAGGTCGTGAAAGCGGTCGAACACGAGATGAAGAAGAAGAGTGAGAATTATAATAAGAGAGGTAAGGTATTGTCTCATATTATATTTAATGAAGAGAATAGAATACTTAACCTCGCCATTAAATATATGAAGAAAGATGGATATAAGATTGGAGGTTCGATGATGGACGGATTCTTCATTCAGAAGAAGAAAGAGGGGTGTGAATTATTACTTAATAATCTTAACAAATACTTAAAAGAGGTTGAAGAATTAGATATAGTATTCACCTTAAAACCGATGATTAAGTTTCCATTAAAATTAGATAGTCAGTATCTTAATTTATCTCGAGAAGAGACGATGAGAGAAGAGAAGAATAGATATGAAGAACTCAAAGAGATATTTGAGAACACAGAAGATGTTGCTAAGATTAAATTACAGAATGGATTTCTCATTCTCAGAGAGAGCGGAAATACCTTTATCTCAACCTCTGCTCTGAAAGAAATCTATATTGATTGGAGTCAAGCGGGTTCATTCAGAACAAGTCAGATAACCGCTACGAAAGCTCCGAAGTTATTTATTGAGAATTGGATATTAGACCCGAATAAGAGAATATATGAGAACCAACGATTTGTTCCATCATTAAACCCCGATGATTGCCCGAAGAAGTATTTCAATACTTTCAAAGGTTATGCTGTCGAGATAGCATCTAATTCTAATCCAGAGTTCTCAGAAGAAGATACTAATGATTATCTCGCTCTGAAGTCTTATCTGAAGAATCTATTCGCAGATAAGAAAGGAAAAGAACAGAGTAGAATCAATTACAAATACTTTATGAAGTGGATTGCTTACAAGTTTCAGTATCCAACCGATAAGAATGAGATTATGATAGTATTGAAAGGTAAGAAAGGAATTGGAAAATCAGACCTTGTATTGATGATGGGTCGAATGTTCGGAGAAGAATATGTATTTGAAACTCGAGACCCTGCTCGAGAAGTATGGGGCGGATTCAACGGAGCTCTCGAAGATAAGGTCTTAGTGAATATCGATGAACCCGAAGGAATAGATAATGAAAAGAATATTGAAAAGATGAAAGGAGCTATCACTTCTAAGACTATGAATATCCGAAAGTTATATAAGAACATCGAAGTTCAGAAGAACTATATCTCATTCATTATGACCTTGAATGAAGAGAATACTGGAATCAGAATTACAGATGATAATCGTCGATTCGCCTTGTTCGAGTCTGCTACTAAGAGATATACTGAAGACCAATATATGAAGTTCTATCGGGCTCAGAGAAATATGAATGCCTTAGTCTTATTGTATCGAGACTTAATGAATATCGATTTATCCGATTTCAACTTCGATAGAACTACTATTCCGAAGACGGACTTCTTAGAGAGGTCGATGAGAAACTCTGTGAAGAACTATCATTCATTCTTAGAACAATTACTATTGGATAATCATACCCGCTCTTATTCTAATATTCAGAAGAGATTGACCGATGAGAACTATATCGTTCTCTGCGGAGATTTATACAAAGGATATACTCGGTATTGTGATAATATTGGAGATACCGACTATATGAGTAAGGTTAAAAATATAGATTTTAAGAAAGAGATGAGAGCAATAGATGGAATAGAAGATAGACATACCTCTCATAAACCTTCTGGTATTAACGGGCAATGTTATATAGTAAATCCGACTACTCTGAAGAATAGTCTTATCGAACTCGGATTGAATGTTGATACTACACCCGAGGCGGATGTCGGGTTTCTGAGTGATAGTTCCGAGGATACTGGAGCTCTCGATGTCTGAAACAACTATCATATATCATATGAGATACACTAAGACTTGCTGAGAATATTGCTATAGATAATGCCGGGTCAATCATTTATATATTAATTATAGATAATCTTTATATCTTTGTCGCTCTATTAGTTATTCGAGTGTGTGAGTGTTCTACTCGTGATTCAATATTTTCATTCTTTTTTATTTCTTCTGCCTTAAGTTTCTGTTCTTCATTTTTTGAGGCTTGTTCTAATTTCTGTTGGCGCTTCGCCGCCTTGGCTGCTCTTGCCTTCGCTAAGTTGTCCCTCTGCTTCTGTTTCTTTGTCTCGTCCATTTATACTATTAAGCATAGATTTATTTTTTGAATATAATAATTCATCAAAGTTTCTATAAGCCTCTAATCTCGGAACATTAATATAAGTGAAATCATAGTCATCTTTCCGACTCGCATTAAATATATTAACAAACTCTTTAGAAGACCCGCCTATAAATGAGAACGCTTCTGCTATCTTCTTAAGTTCTGATTCAGAGAAAGCACCCATTAAGAACAGACCTTGAATCTGATTTCTCAAAGTCGGGGTAAGATATTTGAAGAACTGAAGAGCTACCGCTATAGATAATCTACCCTCAGTCTCTAATACATTAGACCCGATATGTCTGTATCTTGTGATGAGTTGAGTGAACTTATCGGGTTTCCCCGATTTCTTTTGAGTGATACCATTTTCCGCCATAGCATCATCTATAATCATTAGATAATGTCTATCTTGTGTATCATTAGCAATCATCTCTAATATTTCTTCTAATAATGATTCTGAATAATCTTCGAATACATAATCAAACTCTTCAACCATATACTTCATCTGAACATCATTAGTCGCCGTCGATGATATTAGAATCCGAACATCATAATTATCTCCACCCATAAACCTCGGAGATAGATATAATGAATTAAGTAAGGTTGATTTGCCCGACCGAATAGACCCTAATAATACATTAAAATGGACTTTATTTGGAAGAGGATAGAGACTATCGTCTTCACCTAATTTATCTTCATCTATTTTAATTGGATAAACTTTTAAATCTCTCATATATCATAAGCAGAGATTTTTTCAGCACCACCATTTGCCTTTATCAAATCAGTCATATATTTCTTAAGGTCTTTCGGTTTGTTAATCATCTCTTCGGGTATACTATCTAATGCCCTTTCCATATCATTAAAATCATTCTCATCATCGAAGTTCTCTAATATTCTATACTTATGATTATTGAAGTTCTCAACTCGTTTCCGTTTCTGATTAGTCATCATCTTAGATTTTGCTTGGTCTTTTCGGGTCATCTTCGCCTCTTTCTTTTCAACTGCTTTCTGTTCCTTCGCAGCTGATATCTCAGCATTCTTCTTAAGATTCTCTAATCTCTTCTGTTTCTGTTTCTCACGACCTTTAGCAAGTGCCTCTCTCTGTTTCTCACTAAGTTCTCTCTTTTTTTTCTCTGGTTTCTTAAATGCTTTCTCTTCAATCTCCATATTCATATATATTATATGAGAAATTAAATATCGCCTCTTTCAGCACTACCAGTTCCAAGCTTCTTACGCTTTCTGAGTGTTCCTAATACATTATAAGTCTCTTCATAATAAGTGATATCCCAATTCTTTCCATCTTTATTTGCTTTTTTCTCAAAACTTCCTATCTTATCAGAACTATCTTCAATATCTTCGCCAGGGTCTTCTGTATTTCCAGCAGTTCTTCTCCACCAATCACCTTTCATTTGATTCGCTATTCTCCATACTGGAATTGTTTGACCTTTAATAGTTCTAAACTCATCATCAACTAATTCTACTTCTTCTCCACCCGAAAGAATCTCATCATCATCGGTTTCGGGTGTAAGACCTCTTCCCGTCTCGATATCAACTTCAACGGGTTCGGGTGAAGGTTCTTTCGGAGGAGGAGATGGAGTTCGAGGAGGAGGCGCTCGATATTTTAATTCTTCGGGTCTCTTCTCTCTGATGTTCGGATTCGGGTGATTCGCTGATAATCCAAACTCTGGAGGCTTTCTCTCAATCATTAATTCTTTCGCCGATTCAGTATCATTAAACTCTTCTACCTTCTTCGCCATCTTAACTACTCTTTCCCAATTATTATCAACTGCTCTTTCTGGAAACTCTTTCTGATGTTCTATATATTCTTTGAGAGTAGTAAATATCTTATCACCTTTAAACTTATACATACCTACCCCATCATCATAACTTCCAGTTCTATAATTTTCATCATTATAATCTGTATAATAAGAATCCATATCAACCAGATTTTTCATTCCACTTATAAATGTATCATCGTAAGTCCCCGCTACTCTTTCAGTCTTATTCTTAACAAGATTCAATTCATATCCAGCTGGACCGAACTTAATAAAATATTTAGTCTTATGTCTTCCAAGTTCATTAAGTCTACTCATTCCTAAGGGTTGATGATATCTTCTTTTTAAATCTATTAATTGGATACCCTTAGACTCGGTGTAGAATAATTTTTGCTGGAAATATAATCCTTCATCTTTTCTTAATTCATTCTGATATAACATCATAGTTAATCCATAACCACCTAATGATTCGTCCCAAGCATCTCTCGTCAAATCACTACCCCAAAAATCCTTACCTCGTTCTTTCAACCAATCTTGTTTGAAATTATATATCTTTGGTATTTGAAATTGTAAATCTTTGAATGCTTGCTTCCAAGGTTTTTGGAAGAGATTAGTTAAGTATTCATTAACATCATCGAAATCTTGGACTTTTCGAATATCGGAAGGTCTAATTATATTTTCGACTTTATTCGGATAGTAAGGTTGTTGATATTCTATTTCATATAATCCACCATCAAATCCTTTGATATGGACTTTTCCCTTACCTTTCGCTAATAAGACATAGATATAAGACTTTTTAAAATCTGATTCTTTCTTAGCTTTTCCTTCACGATTAAATACCATATACTTCGTATCTGATAAGACATTTCTATTGAATGGATTCACGAAGTGAACCCGTCCATCGCCTTTCTCTAATGCTAAATTAATGAACTTTCGAGCATCTTCGGAATACTGCTGACTCGGTTGAATAGCTTCGACCTCAGTGGTCTCTATCTCGGGGTATTCATTAAGACCATAGAATACACTTATTTCATCATTAACTCTTTCATATACTCGCCCTAATGCTATTGGAAATGGATTATCGCCTCTCTGACCTACAACAATCTTATATAATAATCCTTTTCCTTTCGCTTCTCTTTCTAAATAATCTCTTGCTCTATAATTGAGATAAGTTATTATGTTCTCATCACCATAGATTGGAATATCATAAGGTCTTACGGCGTGATAAGGTTTGGGGTATCTCTTTCCTTCTTTGATTTCATATCTATTTCCCCGATGATAATCTTCTCCTTTATACTCTCCAATATAAGAAAAGAACTTATTCTCACCTCCGTATTCCTTCGGATTAAAAGATTTAAGAGTTCCCTTAATTATTTCATCTGAAGTTAGAGGAACAGTTCTACTAAAATCTTCTTTTTCTCTTTCTCTAAACCTTTCGACTCGAGTTAAGAAGATATCAGATAAGATTTTATTATCAGTCTTATAATCTTCTAAATCATAAGTCGCCTTAAAAGACTTTCCGAGAGATGCTATAGATGGAAGTTGTTCAGTATCTCCGAGTTCATCTATATTAAAGGTTGTATCATTTCTCTTCATTAAATCCTTATAATTTTCACCTTCCACATCATACTTAGTTCCAGCAAACTCTTTTAAGGCTCGTGCTATATCCATATATCTAACTGCTTTCTTACCCGTTGGTCTTACTCTTGCTAATTCATCTTTTATCGCTTCACCTCTTTCTAATTCTTCTTCAGAGAACTTCGGAAGTTCGGGTTCAATTACTTCGGGTTTCGGTTCTAATGCTGTTCTCAGAGGTGCTTGGACTTCGGGTTTGAACTCTAACATCGGAACTCTCTTTCTTATCTCAGAGATTAATTCTGCTTTTCCGAGAGTCTGATAGTTTCTTATTACTATATCCTTATTATATTTCGATATCAATTTCCGAAGTGCTAAGGTATTCAAATCCTCTAACTTCTTCGCACCCGCTGGAAGCGCTACACCCGTATCTCCTTCTTCAATTTTCTTATCGATATTCGGTCTTACTCGACGGATTTCGGTCAGAAGATTTTCTCGAGATAATGATTTGATATCTTTTATCTTAAGTTCTTGCCCCATAAACTTCGCTAACTTTCTCAGTTCCGTAGTCTGAAGGTCTTCTAATCTGAAACTCGGATTCGGAAACTTACCTTTTAAAATATTTCTAATATCATCATCGGATAATTTAGAACTCATATACAATATAAAAAGAGAATAAAATTAATTAACAGATTGCTTTGGACTGGTTATAGTGAAGTTAAGAATCGAACTAACTAATTCAGTAGATAAAGTCTCGTCTTTCATATCAATAATCTTAACTCTTAAGGAATTAATAGCTAATTTATTGTTCTTCATTTCATTCACGACTCTCTGATAAGGTTGATAAGTAGATATAACATTCTGATTATCAGACGATACTGGTTCTAATACTACACCCGTCGAGAATGGACTTGGAAGATTCGCTAAAATAGTCTTAGCATATCCGCCTTGTTGAGAACTTGAAACATTCTTATAAGAATTAATCGGAAGGTCGAGATAGACTGAATAGTTATCTTGTTTCCAATTGATATCTAAATCAGTTATAGCATTAACTATTCTACTAAGACTTTCATTATTCACATCAGACCCGTCAGTAGTTCTGAAGATGATAGCGTTCGGGTGAAGGACTTTCGATACGAATCCGATTGCCTTAGCAAGTTGAGAAGAAAGTTCTATAGTATATCTCTCAATAATACTCTGAGGAAAGGTTGCTTCAGTAGCAGTATTGATACCTTTAGTGAAACTCTTAAATCTACAGACTCTAAATCCTTCATTATTTCTATCAGCATACATCGATACATTAAATGGAATCTGAGAGTTAACCTCAACAGCATTAGAATAATCGATTCCAGCAGCGTTTCCAGCGGCTGCTCTAAGGAAAGTATAAGGAATATACATATTTTCAGTTATACTATCAAAGATTAAATCACCCGCTGTATCATTTCTAAAACCTTTAGAATTAAATACTCTGAAATAGATTCGAGGAGAAGTCTCAAAATCGTTAGAGGTTTCAGTTTCAATATAAGTCTGGAATGTTATCTGAGGTGCTGAACCCGCATCGAATAAGGTGCTCATAGGTTGATTGAAGATAGTAGCCATATTACATTCTGGACCGATTGAAGTGAACTCATTAATATATTCTCCTCCAGCATTCTGAGCAACTTGTATTAAGAAGTTTCCATCATACTTATCTATAACTACATTAACGAAATTACGAGGAAATCCATTAGCATCGACTGAAATAGTATTAGCAAGTCCAGCTGCTGTTCTATTTGGAGTTGGAACTGTTCCGACACCTTGAGCATATTCTTTCGAATATAATCCGAATACTATCCGACCTTCTTGGATTGGAAGACCCGAAGTTCCAGTTCCAGTGCCTGGAGATATCTCTTGTCCTCCTCTCAGAAAGATAAGATTAGATTGAGCGTAAACATGGAGGAAGTTCTCCATCTGATAATGGAAATAATTCTTACTAAAATCAGTAGCAAAACTATCGAATGTTCCATTAACTCCGCCAGTCTTATAGTAGCACCCGCTATCACTCTTAGTAGTAGTTGGAACTGTAAAGGTCGCAAACTTTTGGGGTGAACCCGTAGCATCGAAAGTATTTCGAGCTGAAGCGTTGGACTGATTAAAGTATTCATTTCCAAGTTCATATCCGATAGCAAATTGATTTAAGTTTGAAATATTAAATCTAAGAGCATCATTATTAGGTTCATAATAAGCAAGGTTATTATCAGCAGTCGCCGCTCCATTTGAGGTTAAAATAGATTCTAAAGCTTGATTGAATTGAAGAGCAAACTCAGTAAAACTATAAGAACCCGATGGAATTGAAGCACTTAAGGAGTTTGAAGGAAGTCCAGCATTCAGAAATACCTTATTATCCGAAAGGTCTGCGGGGTTCTTAGAAGGAAAGACATCACTCGAATTAACACTTACACTAATAGTAGCAGGGTCTTTTAAGACTATCTTACCTCCACGAGTTAACTCAGCCCAATTTAATTCAATTTTAGAATTAGGTTCTATATCTATAGGTTCTTTGAATCTTATAGTATATTCATATCCGTTGCCTTCTGGTGAAATCAGATTAAAGTTCATTATATAATTAAATAATATAATTTATTTGAATATATTATATGTTAAAAAGTAAAACTAAATCAACGCCCGAAGAGATAAGGTCGATGAGAGATGTATTATCTTTCATTCCGATAAGTATGGAAAAGGAAGCAAATAAGAATAATAAAAAGAGAGATATTGAAGAGATTTTTCAGAAAGGTAAAAAAAATCTTAAAAAAAATAATAAAAAGAAATAAATATTATTTTCTATAGTTATTTTATAAATGAGTTATTCAGCATATTCCGAAAATGATAGTGGCTTGATGGGTTCGTCCCTCGCAGACCTCACAGATTATAAGATGACCGATATGGAGAACATTATGGAAATCAGAACAGAGAGAATCTTTCCAATCAATTCATCTACTTATAAACAGATATTCAGATTAGATACCGCTGGTTTCTTAGATAAGTCCAGTATGCTTACCTTTAAACTTAAGGCAAAAGACGGAGTTGCTTCTGCTAAGAATCTTCGCCTTAATTGTTTCAACGGAGCTCTCGGAGCTATTAAGAGAGTTCAATTACATTTCGGAGATTTCGAAATCCAAAATCTTTCAGATGCTGGTAAGTGGGCTACATTAAATCACTTATATAAACTTAAACCCGATGTTCAGAATAAGAAGTTATCTCATTATCTCGGAAATCAGCTTCAGTATCAAGTTCTCGAATCAGATAATACTACTGATATGGCTGCCGGTGCTGGACCAACTGGAGCTATCTACCCCGATAATACTAAGTCGGGTATGAACTATGGAAACTTCTCAACTGGAGTTGGAGCCGCCGTTAATTCTCTTCAGATTACCGATGATGCTGACGGAAATCATCTTATGGCTATCCCTCTCGGTATGCTATTACCCGCCTTAGATAAGAGAGATATTCCATTATTCTTATTCACAGACTATAAGGTCTTCTTAGAAATCGAATTCGAGTCCGATAGTTCTCAATTCGTTAATGCCGCATCTCAGAATGACTATGCCAATCCAAATAACCAACAGCTCGCCGCAGCTGATGGTGATGTAGTCTATTCAGATGTAGAATTAGTAGTAGATTACTTAATCTTCCCTTCACGAGTCCAAGAAGAATATCGGGCTAAGACCGCTGCTGAAGGTGGTCTCACATTAGATTTTATGAATGTAGTTAATATTCAGAAGACCTTAAATGCTGGAACTGCTAATGTTCATCAGCAACAAGACTTCAGATTAAATATTCTCGATAGTGAAGTCCATCATATTCAGATGCTTAAGACCTTACCCGATTCTCATAGAGAAAGAGTCTTAATGGGTCAGCGCTCAGATGCTGTATCCATAAATACTATCCAGTATAATATTAATGGAGTCGATGTCTTTCCAACACCTCAACACTCTCCTCTTCAGCATTATAATCAACTCGGGTATGTTCTCGGAAATGACCTTCAAGTTATTAAACCATTATATGTATCTGATGTTAATACTGAGTTCTCACTCTTATCTCCACCTCTTTCAAATCTTTTAGGAAAGTATAATGTATTAGCATTAGATTTATCTAACGGAGAACCAACTATTCAAGGCGGAGGTAGAATGATAGGTCAGTTCCCTCTTATCGTTAAGTATACAAGAAGACCTCACGGAGATATTGATAGTGGAATCGCTAATGCCCCGCAGTGTGCCTTAGCAGATAATGGATTACTTAATATAATATTCTTTGTAGGTATTACTCGCCTTGTTAATGTTCGCTCAGTAGCGGGCGGAGGAATGAGTATAGTTGTTTCAAATATATAATCTTTTTATTTTCTCTTTTTATATTAAATGCCAGTTCAATATGTAGATATTAATGCTGCTAATAGCTCAATTGCTAATTCGAATAATAATATATGGACTTATCAATTGAACGAAGGAATAGAACTTCCAACGAATACTAAGGTCAGTATTCAAAGTTCTTTTATTAATAAGAAAGGTATCACGGGCGGGTCGATTGAAGTATCCGAAGATATTGAAGAAGAAGTCTTATTTAATTATTATGGAATTGATACTGATTATCAAGGATTAGTTCAAGAGGCTCAGACTGGAACAGATATTGAGATGTATAACTTATATCAGAAATATTCTAATGAAGTTAATGAAAATGAAGCGCCTCGATATTATACTAATAAAGATGATTTGACTCATACTGGATTATCTCCAGTCGGAAGTAAATATAATCTTGCTTATGAACAAGTCGGAAGGTCTGAAAATAGAATGCCTTTTGTATTCTTTGTTAAGAATGCTAATAATGCTGAAGAGATTAGAATAGTTCCAGCAACTGGAAAGCAGAAGATAAGAATACCGAAAGGAACATATACTATATCTCAAATCGCTCAGCTCATCGAAGACCAATTTAATGGAAAGAAAGACCCCGATAATTTTGGAGCAAGTTTCATAGATAATCTTAAGAATAATGGAATATTTAAAGGTCTACTTCAGAATCTTACTACTAATCGATTAATCATTACTCAAGAACCTTTCTATCAACCCGCTACTAAATATACCCCTGGTATGGATAAGCCCGCTAATGGAGTTCAGAGTGCTATTCCATTTTGGACTGCTCTCTTTCAATTTAACGATGCTGTTCCAACTACTAATACTAATACTGGACACGCTCTTACTGGAGTATTAGCGGGTTCTAAGTTCACAGACCAAATAGAATATAAGACTGAAATTACTAATGCTTTTGAAGGATTTAGTTTCACAAATGCTCTTACTAAAGATGATTATATCCAACCTTCTGCTATTATGATTACACCTCATCACTACGAGATGTTAAGGCAAGGTTATTGTAAATCTGATAATATTTCATCAGCAGAAGGACCGCTATCAGCTTCATCTAATGTATATAATTATTTTAAGAAAGATGCTGGAAATGAGTTCGGATTAACTCGGTCTACTACTAAGATGTATTATCAAGGTTTCTCAGCAAATAGAAATACTTTGACTTATAATTTCGATATCAATAAGTTTCACCCGCCTCCATCGGGTCTTACTAATTATTCGAGAGAAGCAAATGACCCTTTCTTTCAGAAACTCTCGACCGATGAAGATTCTAATGTTAAGTATAATATATTTGATATCGGTCTTCCAATCGGTGCCTTAGATATTCAGATGAATTATAATGATACTGCTTCGGGTTTCTCATTTCAGAGACTTCATAATCCAGTTAAGTTTCCAACTCACGATAGATTTGGAAATGACCTTACTGGAAATAGTGGTAAGGAAGGATTATATATGAAGAGAATTAAAAGAGGAAACTTTATGAGAGAAGCCTATTTGAGTGGTGTATATAAGAAACCCGACGGAAGTGCTCCAGCTGCTGGAGAATATGAAGCCTTAGTCTTATCACCCGATTACTTTGAATTAAATAATACTATTCAGACTATGATGTCGAGAACGGGTGGTATTCAGATATTTAATTGGTCTCTCGGTAAGGCAAAGGAATTAGGAACAAGAGTATTAGAGAATGATTCATCAGATGAATTAAGAACTTTTGGAGAGTTCTTCAATACTAAAGATGAAGCACGAGAAGCATTTAAGAAAACCTTATGGGGTCGCCTTGGATTCTCATATGACCAACTTCAGAATGAAGATAGATGGAAGGAAGAGAATTGGTATTATGGAACTCAGAAGACTAATGGATTCACTACTAACCAATCTCTCGATTGTTCAACTATATCAACTATATCAACTCAATTTAATTCTTTTAATACTGGAGATACTAAACAGAATGATTTTGGACCACTTCCAAAAATTAAGGCAGCTGATATTCAATTATTCCAGTCGTGTGATGTAAATATTCCGAATGAAATATATAATAATAATACTGCCGGGTCAACCACACAAGATTTCTTAGTTAATGTAGCTGCTTATCAGAACTCAAGTTATACCTCCGCTACTATGTTTCCGATAATAACTGTTGGAGAAGAAGAAATCGCTGATGGATTACCAACCTTATCTACTCACGGATATTATCTTATATCTTCAGATGTAGTCTCTACTAAGGATATAGTTAAGACTCAAGACCCCTTACCAATCTTAGATATAGTTCCAATCTCATCATTATCTAATCAAGATTTCATTACAGATAAGAATCAAATTATTCATAGCACCTCTAATCCGAGAGTTATTAATTCCATAACTATTAAGGTTCTTCACCCCGATTTGACCTCACCAACATTAGAACCAAACTCGAGTATATTACTTAAGATTGAATACCCCGACGAAACTCCAACTCAATTAATAGATGATGCTCAGAGAACTATAGAAGAGAATGAAATATCTCAGCAAGTCGCTAATATCGATGCCTCTATACAGAAGCAACAAGAGAAAGCTTCTCAGAAATAAATATATTACTATATTATCAAATGCCCGCTCAAAGAATACCTTTCTCGATTCCTCCACTTAATGAACAATCTACTACTGCCTCAGCCGCTGGAGTTCTTACTGGCGGATTTAGATTTAATGGAAATCCAAATGTTAAGTTCTCAATTCCAGCTCAACCTCGTATGTTAGATACTTCAGAGATGTATCTCACGGGTCAGCTCGTAGTTATGGGACCCGATAATACTCCTCTCACTCTCGGTGCTGGTGAAGCTAACTTCGCCGCTAATAATGGAGCAAATCTTACTAAGAATGCTAACATTAATATCTCACCTTGGGCTGGAGTTCAGAATGCTATAGAAAGAGTTATGGTTCAGACTAAGAAGAGTTCCGTCGAATTAATGACTCATAATAATTATCCGATGTATGTTAACCTTAAGAATGGATATTCAAATAATGAAGAAGATTATTTAAGAACTCCTCTCACAAGATATCTCGCCGCTGGAGTTAATTCAGAACATACTGCTCGTCATAACCTTACTCAACCTAACTCTACTGCCTCAACTTCTGGAACTATGACTAACCTTCAGAACTTCAACGATGAGAACTTCGGTCAGTTCTTCTCATTCAAAATCGATACATCACTTTTAAATAATAGAAAGATGCTTCACCTTGGAGAAGACCACCTCGGAGGTCTCTTAATTACTCTCGAACTTTCTAACCCCGATGGAGTATTCTATCAGAGATTCAGAAAGGAAGATGCTGCTCAGCAACCCGACGCAGTTATTAATAACTCATTCTATATCTTAAGAAACTTAAGACTCGAAGGAAGATATGCTGTTCCAACTCAGCAAGAACTCAGTTCTTATCAGAGTCAAGTCGCTCTCAACGATAGAGTCAATCTCATTAATGATGTTAACTCATCTACTAATCAGAATACATACACTCCAAACCTTAGTGCTGTTAAAGGTTTCGTTAATCTTTTCGTCGATGATGACCAGACTAATAATATTAAACTCTCTCAATCTAACTTCAGAGTTCCTCTCGGTCTCGCCTCGTATACACAAAATAAGAATAATATTAGAGCTCCAGAAGATTTCGTCATTAATGTTAATCCAAATCCAACTCTTACTACTGCTGATAACTCACCATCTGCTACTATCTCTGCTCTCAATTATGCTGACCCAATCGGTGCTGTTGGAGACGCTGAGGTTCGTCAGAGATTTCAGAGAGCCTTACTCGATGGTAAGCTCGCCGACCATACTTCCGCTTCACTCAACCTTACTAATTCAGTCATAGTAGAAGATAATAAGACTGCTGCTGCTACTGCTGACGGAGTCGGAAATAATTGTAAGTGTGATTTAATGGGTATCGGATTGGATTATACTCACGGACTCGGCAACCTCTCTAACTTCAAGAATCAAGATTATACTCTCATAATTAAATCACTTGTTAATAGTGGAAATACTAATGTCGCCGCTGATAGACGCTCTAAGACTGAACTCCAACAGACTTATATCAGAAACGCTGCTTCATTAGACCAAGGTTCATTAGTTAAGAACTTATAATAATTATTTTTTTCTTTTTTTATATTATAATGTCTTTTAGAACTAAACTTAAAGAACATCTAACCGCTCTACCCGTCCGTGAAGTCCGAAGAGTTATCTCTAAATATAATAAGGAATTAGATATCAAACCAACCTCAAGACTTAAGAAAGCAGATATAATCGAAATGGTTCATAGTAAGAAACCGATGGATAAGGTTCTACTCGCTAAACTAACTAAAGATGCTGAAACCGCTCGTAAGAACTTAGGTCAGAAACCAGTTCCTCCTCCGAAAGAGAAGAAGAAAGAAGCCGAGAAGAAATCAGAGCCCGAGAAATCTAAAGAAGAGAAAGATAAAGAAAGAGTTGATACTGCTGTTAAGGTCGCTCGAGGTCAGAGACTTAAAGAGAAGACTCTTAGAGAAGTCGAGAGAGCAAAGAAGAGAAAAGAAAAGAAAGCGGGTGCTGATGAAAGACTTCAGAAGATAAAGGATATCAAAGGTTCATCTAAGAAATTAGAGAAGCTTGATGGAAATGTATATTTAAGCGGATATGCTACTAAGAATGCGGCTGATAGTCGATTTAGTAGTCTGAAAGAAGCTTTCGCAGCCGCAAGAAATAATCCAGCTGCCAAAGGAATAACCTTAGAAAAGATTAGAGGTAAAGAATACTATTCATTAAGAAAAGGTTCTAAACCGAAACCTTCGCCGAAAGACAAAGGTGAAAGTAGTTGGTTAGTAAAATAGGGTGGAGGATTAATACAACTCAATTTATTTTCTTACATTTAATTATAATGGTAGATAAAAAAAAGACTCAAATAGTCGAATTAGATGGAGAGAAAGTTAAAATTAAGAAAGGAGCTCTTAGAGATATGCTCGGAGTTCCAAAATCATATAAGTTCAATAAGACCTCACTTAATCGGATTAATAAGACCGATATCGGTAAGACCTTTGAGTTTCAAGGTAAGAGATTCAAAATGACTCAATTAATGAAAAAAAGGATTACTCTCGCTATAACTCTTATGAAGTGATTTCGAAACAATTATCTAACAACGCCTCTACTAAAAGTTCTGGAACTCTATATCTTTCGAGAAGAGTCTGACCCGAGTTCTTTTCCATTTTCTTTCCGCTAACCTTGTTCCAACAGAGAATCGTCCCCATAGCATTATTATGGAGTTTCCGATATGTTCCATCTGCTTTCTTAATGATAGTAGAGAACTCACAATCATACTTACATTTCAAAGGTTCAAAATCTTCTATATTAGTCCATATCCGAGTTCTCTTCCGATAAGGCAATCCATACTTACAATAATCCACTACATAATAAGGTTTTGTTATGTAGTGTTTCATATCAGACCCGTCGGGGTTCTCTATCCAATAATACTCGGGTTTGAAATAATCTATGATTTCCATAACCTTATCAACCATAGGCTTTCCATATCTATCGATATCATCATCTATATCTTGTCGTGAGACGGGTTCACCATCGGGTCGAATCTTCTTACAGACTCTATTAATCCAACTCTTTCTTAATACTGACCACCACATACATACTGGAGAGGCGGTGATTACTTTGAAATGATGAGGTGGATATATCTTATAATTCCAAGTCATTATATCTTCTTGGTGATGGATATCAGATTCATATCCAGAACCGAACGGGCATTTCGAACCTAAATCTCTATCTACTGATACTATATCATAACCTTTCTTCTTAGCAACCTTTCCGATGGAATGAGTTCCAGAGAACAATTCTAATAATTTCATTATAACCTTAAGTGAGGTATTATTTATTTATTTGAAACTAAATAAAAAATATTTCAATTTTATTTATATATAGATATGACTAATTACTCTCCCCTCTAAACCGACCCCGTCTTTCTCTTTTTGTATTCTCTCCGAATGATTGATTCGATACCCTCATCTGACTTCACATCTTCGGGTGAGATAGTTATTCCATCTACAATCTCGATTCCATCTGTTCCTTCTTCTGCTATCATCTCCGCCAGTTTCCGTCTCATTCTCTCGACATCTTCTTTTGATACTCCTCGCTCCACCGCCGCCGCATTAATCGCTGAGTCAGCTATGTAAGGTCGATTCCAAGGTCCAGTTCCGACGATTTCCATATCGAGCTTCTCATTCGCTGGATACTTCAGATAATAGTATTTCCAATCTTCCTTCATATCTGCGTCTCCGAACTCAAACCAAGTATTGATATTCTTAGTTCTCTTCTTCTTAGCCCAACCGAAGTTTCCGATACGAAGCTTACAATCACGATTGAAATAACAATATGCGTAAGCATTCATAAAGCAGTTGCCGGCGGCGGGTTGGTCATAGAAGAACTTGATAACATCTTTTGGTTTCTTAAACATCGGAAGACCCGAGTTCTTAATCTCCTTAATCTTAGTCCGAACTTGCCTCATACAAGTCTCGTGATACTTATCGTCGGGCATATATACGGGTATTCCTTTCTCGAGACCTTGGACTCTGATTATGGTATCATAATCACAGAAGAACCAGTCTTTGATTGAGCCGTCGGGTCTCTCAACCCAAGCGTGGCAATCCGTGGTGGAGCTCCAATCTTTCATCATTTTTTCCATTTCTTTCTCAGTTTCTATTCATTATTTCTACTGATTTTTTTAAATCAATTTTGTTTTGTTTGTAGCTCTGACCAAAATCGCCGCGTGAGAGGTCAATAGAAAAAGGAGATATATATTTATAAGATTTATGGAGGAGATTAATTACCACTTACTGAGAGGTTTCTGAGAGAGCCACGACCGAATGATGATATTATAAGACTTGAAAGGTTTGAGTTCACTCGTATCGACGGGGTGAACCTCACAGCGGAAGTTGATAGCAAGTTTGATGAAACCCTTCATCTTAACTGGATATTGAAACCCTTCAGAATCTTCGAGTCGAATCGATGCTTTGGAAATGTTGATGACCTTAAACTCGAGGTAGTCGAATCCTTTGTGAAATATACGAATCTTATCTCCGACCTTAAGAGGAGTCGACTTTCTGAGGTCGTCGTATTGAGAACCGATTTGGAACCAGTGCTGGTTCGGCATCGAGCGGATAATTTCGTTGAGAGGAGAGGTGATTCCGTTAGTGGAAGCCATCGTGAAACTACTTCATTTGGTAGGAGATTCTGATGTTCAATTTTGATTTTTGGATAGAGCTGACCAAATCGGACACGAGCCTCGAGATGAGAACGAGCTCAGATGGGTCGGTGAAGATATGACCTAAAACTAAGAAAAAATCTGGTCGCGGGAAAAGAAAAAAAAAAAAATAAAAAAAAAAAATATTTTCGTTAAAATTGTAAGAGAGTTTCGGTCTCAATAAGAACATATTTTCACCAACCTTGTAAGACACTAAGAACATATATGAGAACATCACGATTCAGTATTTGAGATTATTTTCTTAAGACATATTAGGGCAATGCCCGTCTGATTATAAATAATTG
>Ga0181395_1000126_pt1 | contig 29688 bp, 41 predicted proteins | sample 18SPOviralmetaG_FD_130124 | JGI IMG/M metagenome (GOLD analysis project Ga0181395, IMG submission 130124) | Marine viral communities from the oligotrophic San Pedro Time Series (SPOT) site, San Pedro Channel, CA, USA - 18 SPOT_SRF_2010-12-16 | ecosystem: Environmental > Aquatic > Marine > Strait...
CACAGAAAAAGAAGTTGTAGAGGCATTGGCATTTATACAAGAACATTTCTTTTTTGTAGACAGAAAAGGTGGACTACCTGATGTTGACTGGATTTTAGAAAGAGCCAAGTTTTGCGTAGACAATTACAACATAGATGGATTGCTAATCGACCCATACAACGAGCTGTCACCTATGAGAACCCTAAGAGAAGATGAACATATCAGTATGCTAATCAGCAAGATCAAAAGATTTAACCGAGAAACTAACACCATAACATTCCTTGTAGCGCACCCAACCAAGCAGATCAGAAATGCAGAGGGCAAGTTTGAAGTCAAGAGTGCCTATGATATTAGTGGCGGAGCAATGTTCAACAATAAAGGAGATACCATAGCTATTGTTACAAGAGATTTTGAGAACCATGTAACACAAGTCAGGATATGTAAGGTCAGAGAAGATACCATACAAGGCTCTATTGGTGAGTGTACCCTTAAATTCAACCCTCAAACTAGATGTTATGAAGATACAGGGTTTGTATATTAGCAAATACTAATGTAAATAATTGCAAATAATTGTAAATATATGTTGACCCATTATGGGTATATGTTAATATGTATATATGGAGTTGATAAAAACTCTTAAATATAACGAGAAACGAGGAAAATATGAAAAACTTAACAAACAATGAAATTAACCTTTTAAAGGTAATCAAAAATGGAGTTCTTTTAGCAGAGGAACATATACCTGAATTTCAACTATGCGATAGTGATATCGTTAAAGCATTGCCAAAAATAGGCATGGACATGAACACTGCAAAAGGTGTTATATCTTCATTAATTAAAAAACATCTAGTTCAATTATATATTGATTCTAAAGATGCTGAAAATCTAGGTTATGCAAAAGACTATTCTGTTTTTATGCTTATTAATTAATCTTTAAATCAAAATAAAACATAGTGTGGGTGTCACTTAAACCACCCAAAACAAAAAATTAACGAGAAACGAGGAAAATATTATGGCAAAATGGAAATCGATAGCAAATGGTGAGATGGAAAAAATAACCAAACAAATAGTAATCACTATGACAATAAATCACAACCCTAGATATGTTAATAATCGTATGCTACAACTGCAAACATTAGAAACTAAACTAGAAGTGAATGATTTAGGAAATAGTGAAGTACCTGAAGAGTTATTCAAAGAAGATGATAAAACTGATGGAGAGATGGAAAAAAACATCTTTGATTTAGTAAAACCATATTTTGAACAATTTGGAGGTATACCAATCATTGATGAGGGTCATAGAAATGATAAAAAAATCTAAGACAAAAAAGATAAAGAAAAAGTCTAACAGGAAAAAGGTAAAGAAAAAACCTGAAGAATGTGAACACTTATCTAAACACTTTCTGTTTTAAAGAAAGAAGAAGAGTAGCCAAGTGGTTGCTCTTTTTTTTTATTTACTGTATAAAAAGGATATATGCCTAAAATAGTAAACAAAGATGCAGAAAAGTCAGATATGGTAACTATGTTATCAGGTCTTGGCATAACTCATGAGCAGATATGTTCTGTACTCAAGATCAGTAAACCTACCCTGTATAAATACTATCAAGATGAGCTTAACACTGGCAAGGCAGAGGCTAATACTAAGGTTGCTCAGAATCTATTTAGAATGGCTACTGGTGAGGGTAGAGAGGCAGTAACAGCAAGTATATTTTGGCTAAAGACTCAGGCTAACTGGAAAGAAACGCAGACCATAGAGGTTAAAGATGCTACAGAAGAAAACCAACGATTCAAAGAATTGGCACAGAGAATTCGAGATCATAGGCTCTCAGAATCAGATAGCACTGAACTTGCTCATTGAATGGTGGGATAAAGCAAGAGATAAACAGATTATCTCAAAAGACCCTAAATACAATATACATCTAATCATTGCTGGTAGAGGATTTGGCAAGACTCTCAGTGGCAGTTATGACCTTATAGAATACTGTTTACTAAACGCTGGTGTAACTACAGCAGTAGTAGCGCCTACCTATGGAGATTTAAAGAGAGTAGTCTTTGCAGGTGAATCAGGATTAATAAAGATTATTCCACCTGAACTCTTATCAGATAAAGGCTACAACAAGTCAGACAGCACCATAACCTTTTACAATGGCTCAACGATTGTTGGCGTTCCTGCTGAGTCCTATGATCGACTTAGAGGACTAAACATCTCAAGAGCATGGTGTGATGAGTTAGCATCTTGGAATTACAGAGAGGCGTTTGATAACTTAATCATGGCGCTAAGAATAGGAGATAACCCTAAGTGCATAATAACCACTACACCAAGACCCATACCACTGATAAGAGAACTTGCAAAAAGAGATGATGTTGAGGTCATAAAAGGCTCTACCTTTGAGAATGTAGACAACTTGGCTCAGTCAACTGTTGAAATGTTTAAAGAAAGATACGAGGGTACTCGTATAGGCAGACAGGAAATCTATGGTGAGATTCTTGAAGATGTAGAGGGTGCGCTGTTTAATTATAAAGATATAGAACAGGCAAGGCTAAATTCCCACCCAACGCTACAGAGAATAGTAGTTGCCATTGACCCTGCTGTAACCAGCAACAAAGACTCAGATGAAACTGGAATAATAGTTGCAGGTAGAGATGAGAATAATCACTTCTATATCCTTAACGATTCTAGTCAGATATCCAGTCCTGATATATGGGTCAAAACAGCTATAGATTTGTATAAAAGATATGAGTGCGATAGGATAGTAGCAGAGGTTAATAATGGTGGTGATCTAATTGAAAGACTTTTGCGTACACAAGATGAAACAATACCCTACACAAGCGTTAGAGCAAGTAGAGGTAAGATGGTTAGAGCAGAACCCATATCAGCACTCTATGAACAAGGTCGAGTACATCATATGAATGTATTTAAAGAATTAGAAGAACAAATGTGCCAATTCACTGGTATTAGTGTAAAATCACAACATGATGACAGAATTGATGCTTTAGTTTGGGCGTTATCATCTTTACAGAATAGTGGTAAAGCAGTATTTAGAATTAGTTGAGGACTACATGGGATTATTTGATATTTTTAAAAAGCAGAAGATGAGCAAAAAAGATGCTCCAAAGATAATGATTAACAAGTTAGATGCCTATGCAGGTAAGACTAACAAGACATACAAGTCTTATGCTAAAGAGGGATATCAAGACAATGCGATAGTACACAGATGCGTAAAACTAATAGCAGACTCATCAAGTGCTGTTAAGTTATGTGTATATCAAGGTGATGAGAAGTTAGAATCTCATGAGCTATTATCTTTATTAGAAAGACCTAATCCTCTACAAAGTGGAGTAGAATACTTTGCATCTTTGTATTCTTATCTATTAATCTCAGGAAACTCTTATTTACTTAGAGATTCTGAAAACTTTACACCACCAAAAGAATTATATCTATTAAGACCTGATCGCATGGAGATTAAGGCTAGTAACAGCATTATACCTGCTCAATACGATTATATTATCAATGGAATGGTTACTAACTCATATCCAGTAGATCAAACAACAGGTCAATCACAAATAAAGCAAATTAAACTATGGTCACCACTAGATGATTACTATGGTTTATCACCTTTAATGGCTAGTGCTTACAATGTAGATCAGCACAACTTAGCTGGACTGCACAATGTAGCGTTACTAAAGAATGGTTGTACGCCTAGTGGTATGTTGAAGTTCGAGCCAACAGATGAAACAGGCGCTAGTGCATCATTGACAGATGACCAAAGAGCAAGATTGTTAGAGGACTTAGAATTTAGATTTCAAGGCTCTCATAACTCAGGCAGACCTATGTTGTTAGAGGGCAACTTTGAATACAAGCAATTAGGACTAAACCCTAAAGATATGGACTTCTTAGAACTGCTAAACCTATCTGCAAGAGAGATAGCATTGGCGTTTGGTGTTCCAGCTCAGATGCTTGGAATACCTGAGGCTAATACATACAGCAACATGGAAACAGCTAAACTAGGTATGTATGAAGAAACCATTATACCTTTGCTCACAAGAGTGGAGTCTGATCTAAATGAGTTCTTAACACCTCTATACAATGAGGATATCCATATCAAATACGACTTAGACAGTATTCCTGCTATGGCAGAAAAGACCAAACAAGTGTATTTAGATGTAAGTCAGGCAGTAACAGCAGGTATTATTACTAGAAACGAGGCTAGGGAGAAACTAGGACTAGAACCTATTGATGGAGCTGATGAGTTATATATACCATCTAATCTATTCCCAATAGGTGAGAAAGATGATGATACTCCACTGGAAGATGATGATAACGAGAAACTCTATGATCTAGCCTATGGAACTAAAGCAAGGGTAGATGTTGATACCTTTACCACAGAAGAAGAGGCAGAAGAACGAGCAGAAGAGATAGGTTGTCAGGGCATACACTCTCATGATAGAGATGGTCAAACAGTTTACATGCCTTGCAAGACCCATAGAGAATATGAATCATTACTAGCAGATGGTAAAGCATTAAGCGATATTGATACAAAACCAACTGATAGCATGGCATCAGAGGCTCAGAGAGGCTTAAATTGGCGTAAAGAGTTTAATAGAGGTGGAACATCAGTAGGTGTTGCACGAGCTAATCAACTCGTTAATAAAGAATCCTTATCAGTAGATACTGTTTTAAGAATGTATAGTTTCTTTTCAAGACATGAAGTCGATAAACAAGGACAAGGGTTTAATCAAGGAGAGAAAGGTTATCCATCAGCAGGTAGAATCGCATGGGCGCTGTGGGGTGGAGATGCAGGATTTAGCTGGTCTACTAAGAAAAGGAATCAGATTGAAAGAGAAAGAAATAAGAATATAGACCTTGAGCTGGAAGAAAAGGTTGCTGGAGTGACAGGCTCTACTCTAAAAGCATTAGAGGATAAAGTAGAAGAACACAATAAAAAGCATGGAGATAAAAAGGGAAAGAAAGTGACTGTGGGTATGTTGGCTCGTGTATTTAAGAGAGGCATAGGCGCTTATAGAACTAACCCTCAATCTGTCAGACCATCAGTTAGACAGCAAGGTGGCGAGGATAGATGGGCGTTTGCTAGAGTTAATGCTTTTTTATCTGCTGTCAGAACAGGTAAATTTTCAGGTGGCAAGTTTGACTTAGACTTATTGCCAAGTGGACACCCTTTATCTTCTAAAGACTAAGAAAGTTATAATGAAGTCCAAAACATTGGCAGAGAAGAAACATATGCAAAAAGTTGCAGAATTAGGTTGTATTGCGTGTAGAAAGCTGGGTCACTATGATACACCAGCAGAACTTCATCATATTTCAAGTGGAGCTATGGGAAAACGATCAAGTCATTTCAATGTAATTCCACTCTGTCCATATCATCACAGAACATCAAAAGAATCGTATCATCAGAATCCTTTATGGTTCACTCAAACCTTTGGCACTCAGACTGAACTCTTAAATGAAACACTGCAATGGCTAAAGTAAAGATAGATAAACGCAAGTATTACAGAGAATCATTAAGATTATACGCTAAGTTAAGTGGTAATCTCACTAGAACCCTAGATAAGTTATTCAAACAACAAAGAATCTTAGCCAGTAAAAGATATGCTCAGAATGAGATTATAACTGATTCGTTTTACCTAGAATTGGCAACTAAACTGCACAAGGTCTTTACTAGAAATGTTAAGCAAGTATTTGACAATTCTAAAGAGATGACTGAGAGAATGAGGCAGATCAAGGCTACAGATGAAGAGGCATTGGAGCTATATGGCGCAACTATTGGTGAAAATGTAACTCAGGTCACTCAAACAACCAAGAAACTAGTAGAGGCAAGTATTGTAAGTTCTTTAAATGATGGTCTAGGCACAGAAGATACTGCAAAAAGATTAGAAAAGTCCTCTGCCTTTTCTAGGAAAAGAGCAAGAGTTATTGCTAGAACTGAAACCCACCAAGCAATGAACTATGCTAACAACAACATAGCTAAGAGAATGAACCTGAAGAAACCTATCAAAGAATGGGCTAGTGCTGTAGATGAAAGGACTAGAAACTGGCATAGGAGTATGAATGGCACTAAAGTTGGCATCAATGATAAGTTTATGGTACTAACGCCTACTGCTGGTGGTGGCGTATCAGAGAGGTTTATGGATTACACTGGCGACCCTAATGGTGGCGCTAGTAATGTTATCCAGTGCAGATGTTTCACATTGTATTACGATCAAGATGATGATGTGATAGCAGGTACAGCTAGAAAACCTAGAAAACATAGAAAACCTAAAGTTAAACCTGTAGTCAAACCACCTGCTAAAATCAATGAAACATCATTAGCTAATCCTATTCAAGCATCTGCTATTGTTGTTAATAAAACCAAAAAAGAACTAAAAGCAGACATAAAAGCATTATCGACAGAGGGAACTAAAACTCCTGAGAAATACTTAAGAGATCAATACAGAGGCAGTAGAAATAGAGGTGAGGCATATTATGATGACTGGAATGAAGAAGAACTAACTAAAGTAAGTATTCTTTTAAAAGAGGCTAATGATTTAGCTGATCTCCATAAACTGCCAAGACTACAAGGAACAATGGGTGTAGGTAGATCAAGAGCAAATGCCATGATGGGTGATGGTATTTTATATTTTAACAAAAATGTTTTTGGTTTAAATAGAAGAGTAAGTATTACTTCAAGAATGGAAAAAAAAATAGATTTCAAACTAGGTAAAACCAAACTTGAGCAAGAGGTTGTAGGTAAAAAATTCCCAGTAACTACAAAAGCAAGTATGAAGAATTCAGATAATCAAATGTGGAGTGTTAGGGAATATTATTTTAAAGAGAGAAAAATAACCAGTAAAACCAAAATTACTAATGATTTAAGAAAAGATATATTATTTCAAGGTAATAGAAGTACTGTATATCATGAAATGGGTCATCATATTCACCAACAATTAAGATATAGTGCTGGTTCAACAGAGAATATTGAGTCGTTATTAGGCTCTTATTTTGCTAAAGCATCAAGAAAAGATAAAATATTACTTAAAGAAACCAACACAACAAAATTATTTCCTAGTCAATATTCAACCACAAATTCAAAAGAATGGTTTGCAGAGAACTTTTCTTTATATCATCAAAAGGGTCTTAGAAAATATTGTAGTGAGGATTTCATAGAATTTTATGAAAAAGAGGTTTTGACTAGAACTTAAATTCCTCTTAAAAAACTTCTATTTTTTGACTTAATATCAGCAGACCTTATTTGCATACCCTCTACCAACCAACCTAGCTGTTCTTGTTGATCTTGGGTATATTTATTAGATATGGGTATATCCATAAAGGTATTATAATCTTGCACAGTAAGGACATCTTTATCCAAGATTTTATTCATTTCATCAAATACTTCTTCAAATTTTCTCATAATACTCGGATATTAGCATAAAATACCTCAAAATGTGCATCTTTTTGTATAAATATGCTTGACTGATACCCAATATGGGTTATAATGGTTACATAAGTTAATAATGACTTAGGTAAACAAAGAGGAAAATATGGAAAAAAAATTTGTGGTAATGTTAGAAAATAATAGTGTAGAAACAATATTAGCAACTAATAAAGTAGATGCTAAATTAAAAGCAGAAAAAGTGTATGAGGGTGTAGTATTTGTATCTGAACTTACAGAATAAACTAATAACAATGAATGGTGTGGGTATCACCTAAACTACCCAGCAATTAACAAAATAAACGAGGATAAAAATATGTATGACAAAAAAACTTTTAAAGTAATGATGGGTAGTGATGAGGATAACTGGTTAATTACTATTAATCATTACACTAACGAGGAATATTTAACTGAAAATGGCTCTCTTATTAATTTTAGAACAGAGGCAGAGGCTAAAATTTTTGTTAAAAAATTGAACGATATTGTAAATAGTACAAATCATAACAACAGATAAACAATATGGCAGACAATACTTTAAAATGTATGCTGAAAGTTAGAGATGGATATTCTAGGATTTAACATCTATTAAATAAACTAAAAGAGAGAGTCATAGCAATATGGCTCTTTTTTTTTATTGGTATTGTATAAACACCTAGTTTCAGGTTAAAATGAATTAAATTTTACTTGACAGGTGATTATGGAAACTGAATATATTGATAATGAATTTGACAACTTAGATATGCCTTGTGAATTCAAGGAAATAGATCAAGATGATGATGGCTCGTTTGAGGGTTACGCATCAGTATTTAATAACAAAGACTTAGGTAATGATGTTATTAGAAGAGGAGCATTTTTAGAATCTATATCAGAGAGATCACCTAAAGGAGTTAAACTACTCTACCAACATAAATCAGATGAACCTATTGGAGTTATTGACTCCTTAGAAGAAGATAGCAAAGGATTGAAGATCAAAGGTAGACTAGCAATGGGTACTCAGAAAGGCAAGGAAGTCTTTGAACTCATGAAAATGGGCGCATTAGATTCTATGTCAATAGGCTACAGGTTGAAACCTGATGGCTATAAATATGACCCTAAAGAGAAAAGAAGAATTATTAAGTCAGTCGACTTAATGGAAATATCATTGGTAACATTTCCAATGAATCCAAAGGCTAAAGTGACTAAGGTCAAACTAGCTCAAATGAATGTTAGAGAAATAGAACACTACTTGCGTGATGCAGGTGGAATGTCTATGGCTCTTGCTAAACAAAGTGCAAATATACTATACAAATCTTTTAATCATGGGATTGAAGATCAGCGTGATGTTGTGGATAGCGTTGAGCATTTAATTAATATTATTAAAACATAAGAGGTATTTTATGTCTGAAGAAATAAAAGATGTGATTAATGCTCTAGGTAAATCCTTTGAAGATTTCAAAGGTGAAAACCAAAAGAACATTGATGAGATCAAGAAAAATGGCGTTGCAGACCCATTACTTCAAGAAAAAGTGGACAAGTTAGCTGATGATGTTGCTGGTGCAGTTGAGCAAAAGCAAGATATTGAGTTACAAAAGAAAGCACTTGAAGATGCTACTGCAAAACTAGAAAAATTAGAAACTACTTTAGCAAGACCTGAATTAGGCAAATCTGCTAAAGAAGTTGATGTTCAAATGAAAGCGTTTGGCGAGTATTTAAGAACTGGCAACAAACCTGAGTTAGAACAAAAAGCATTGTATGAATCTGATGATACTCTTGGTGGCTACTATGCTCCAACTGAGTATGTAAATGAACTTATCAAGTCTGTTACAGAATTTTCTCCAATGCGTTCAATCGTTAAAGTTAGAAGTACAGATAAAAGAGGCATTGAAGTTCCTAAAAGAACTGGTCAATTCTCTGCAAGTTGGGTTGCTGAAACTGCAACTAGAAGTGAAACAACTGGTTACACAACTGGTTTAATGTCTATAGATGCTCATGAAGTCTATGCTTTGGTTGATATTTCTCAAGCAATGCTAGAAGATTCTGCATTTAACATGGAATCAGAAATGGCTACTGAGTTTGCTGAACAATTTGCAGTTGCAGAGGGAACAGCAATAGTATCAGGTGATGGTATTGGTAAACCTTATGGAATTACTGATAGCTCACAAGGTGTTGGCGCTACTAACACTGGTGCTGGTACTGCACTTACAGCTAATGGTCTTTATGACTTGATCTATGCGATCAAATCAGACTATTTGAAAAACTCTAAATTTGTTATGAACAGAGGCACTTTTGCTAAAGTTCTACAATTAGAAGATACTGCTGGACAAAAAGTTTTCCATGTTGGATTAAACTTAGTTTCAGGCGCACCATCTACAATAGCTGGGTATACTTATGTATTAGCAAAAGATATGCCTGATGTTGGAGCAGGTGCAAAACCTATTGCGTTTGGCGATTTCGCTAGAGCATACACATTAGTGGATAGAGTTAGCATGTCAATCATGCGTGACCCTTATTCTCAGGCTAATGTTGGCAACACTAGATATCTAGCTCGTAGAAGAGTTGGCGGTGCTGTGGTAAACGCTGAGGCAATTAGACTACAGAATGTTAGTGCATAGGAGATAATATGAGAGATATTTCAAATAATACTAAAGCAGTGACTTGTCAAGATGCTAAGGTTTTTACAGCAGATGCTAATGGAACTACAGTAGACAGACAAGGTTTTGAATCTGTTATGTTTGTTGTTAATAGTGGTATCGAGGGAGATACATTATCAGGGTCAGTGAAGTTTGATTTCATTCTTCAAGAGTCTACTGATGATTCTACTTTTACTGCTGTGACTTCAAGCACAAGTGTCACTGAGGGAAGTGTTGATTCTTCAGGTATATTCCTAACTTTAGATGCGAATGGAGAAACTCCACAAACATCTCAAATAGGTTATATTGGTGGGTCAAGATATGTCAGAGTGAAAATTGATGCTACAGGTACTCACAGTAATGGAACGCCAATAAGTGTTCAAGGTATACTTGGTAATCCTGTTGACTCAACAGATGCTTAAATAGCAACTTAGGTTGCATTGGTGAGAGGTTAGGTTTACCTTATATTTGGTAGCTCGTTTCCCTAGCCTCTCACTTAGTAATCAAATTTTAATAGAGGTAATTATGCAAATAAAAATAACACAAAATGTTTTTGGTAGTATTAATGCAAGTGGAAATGCAACCAAAGAATACAAGGTTGATGAAATTGTTAACTGTAAAGAAGATTGGCAGAAAAGTATGGCTCAGTCATTTCTTGATGCTAACTTTGCTATTGAAGTAAAAGTTTCTGAACCTGAATCTAAAAAAGTAGTTGTAAAAGAAAAGAAAGCTACAAAAACAACCAAAAAGAAAACTTCTAAGAAGAAATAAATTATGGCTCGTTCCATTGGCTCAAATTTTCTTGCACAGTTAAATAGCTCAGAAATAAGACCTTTTTATGCTATTAAAATGAATTTTACCAGTGGAGCATTGCTACTCAATACCACTTATAATGATCTAGTTATTGGTGGTAATACCTACCTATCATCAGGTCATATTCTAAACATATCGCAAATAGCTGAAACTTCAGACACTAAAGCATCAGGAATACAAATAAATTTAACTGGTTTAGATTCATCAATTTTATCTGCTGGATTAAATGATGATGTAGCTGGTATGGTGGTTGAAGTTTATTTTGGAGTTCTAACCACCACAAGTAACGCAGATGTGATTGTTGATACTCCATATAAGATATTTGAGGGATTTATTGACACAATGGTTTTAGATGAGCAAGGCATCTCTTCTACTTTAAAATTTACAGTTGAAAATAAAATGATAATTTTAGAGAAACCAACTGATAGAAGATATACTGATGAAGATCAAAAAGATTTATTCCCAAATGATAGAGGTTTAGAGTTTGTTGCATCTTTACAAAATAAATCAATAGCATGGGGTGGTGGGAGCAAATGATTGATATAGTCATAACTGATAATGTTTCTCCTGAAGTATTAGATATTGTAAGTTTTTATAAAACATTCGATAAATATAAATTAAACACAGATCAACAATTACGATCTCATGTTGAGCCAAGTATTAAATTAGGTCAATATAAAGTTCATAGAAAAAATAATAAAATAATTGCATTTACTTCTTGGGCGTTTTTATCAGAACAAGCTGAATCACATTATAAAATAACTGGTCAAATGTTAAATCATTTTTGGAAATCAGGCGATAGATGTTGGATTATTGATAGTATATGCAAAGATCAAAACTTTAATAATGTCTATAATTGGGGAAAAAAATATTTTGCAAAAGAATTAGGTTTAAATAAACCCATTTCATTTCTAAGAGTTGCTGATCTAAAAGTTTCAGAAAAAAAAACTAAATATACTAAAAAGGAATGGTTGATAAATGGGTAGTACAGTAAATACTATCATAGGTGCTGTAACTGTAGCAATCATGGTGGCTAGTGGTACTGGCGCATTTATTGGTATGGCTAGTATGGCTATGGGTGGGAGTTTAGCTGGATTAGGAGCTGTTGCGTACAATGTAGCAATAATGGTTGGAACAAGTTATGTTGCCAGTGCATTAACAATAAAACCTAGATCAAGAAATTCATCTTTAAATCAACAAAGCTATGCTATTGAATCTCAAAATAGGGCTTTAATGGTTAAACAACCAATTATTGCTCGTGATATGGTTTATGGAAGTTCTAAGAAATCAGGTGGTATTTTATTTATGGAAACCACTAATAATGATAAAAGACTTCATTTAGTTATTGGATTATGTAGTCATGAAATACAGTCGATAGATAAAATTTATTTTAATGATGAAGAACTCACTCTCACAGGTATTCATACAGATTCAAATGGTATTACTACATTTAGACCAACTGCTCCTGAAAAATATAATAAAGAATCTAATTTTAGAGGATTACCATTAGATTTTATATACACAAGACAAGCTGTGGAAATAAAATTACATTTAGGTAGTGATGACCAACTAGCTGATGAAGATTTAGTGGAACAAGTAAGTGGGTGGACTACTGAGCATAGGTTAAGAGGTATATCATATCTTTATGTTCAGATGGATTATGACACAGATATGTTTCCACAAGGCATACCAAATATAAGTGCAGAAATAAAAGGTAAAAAAGTTTTAGATTTCAGAGATGGCTCTACTGCATTTTCATCAAATCCAGCATTAGTTATTTATGATTATCTAACTGATAAAACCATAGGAATGGGTATTAGTACAAGCAATATTGATACTGCTAGTTTTACCACAATGGCTAATCTATGTGATACTAATGTAAATTTATCAGCAGGTGGTACAGAAAAAAAATATACTGCTAATGGCGTTATATATTCTGATATTGCACCTATGGAACTGTTAGATGATTTACTTACTTCATGTCTAGGAACACTGGCATACTCTAATGGAAAATTTACTTTAACAGGTGGTCAATATGTTTCTCCAACAATAACTTTAACTGAAGATGATTTTATTAGTGGTATTAATTTAGTTACTAAAAAATCTAGGAAAGATATGTTCAATACAGTTAAAGGATTATTTACATCAAGTGAAACTGATTGGGTGGCAACAGATTATCCTATGGTTACATCTTCTACTTTTGTTGATGCTGATGGAGAGAGTATATATGCTGATATTGATTTACCATTTACCACATCTAGTGCAACTGCACAAAGAATTGCAAAAGTAGTATTGCTAAAAAACAGACAACAACAAACTATTTCAGGTAGACTCAAAGGAACAGGTTTTAAGATACAAGTTGGCGATACTGTATCAGTTACTAATACAAGATTTGGTTTTTCATCTAAAGTTTTTGAAGTAGCTGAATGGTCTTTTAATTCAAATGCAGATGATTTCTCTATAGCAGTAGTATTAAAAGAAACTTCATCTTCAATTTATGATTGGAGTGCAGAAGAATCTGCACTATCATTAGATAATACAACTTTACCAACTCCAACAGATGTTACGCCACCTAGTGTAACAGCAGTAGATGAACTTAGAGCCTATGCAGAAACACCTTTGGCAGTATTAATTGTTACTTGTTCATCTAATCAGGGAACAACAAATGAGTTTGAAGTAGAGGCGCAGAACACAAATATCGCTGGAAGTGAATATGTAAGTTTAGGTAAATCTAAAGGTAATATATTTGAACTCGTAAATGCGCAAGATGGTGCTATTTATAATATTAGAGCAAGATCAGTAAACGCTTTTAATGTTTATTCTTCTTTTACTACTATTCAACATACTGTTGTAGGTAAGACTGCTCCACCAAGTGATGTGACTGATTTTTCAGTTAACATTATTAATGGTCAAGCAGAGTTGTCTTGGACACCAGTATCAGACTTGGATTTAAGTCATTATGTTGTTAGACATACATCAGATACAACAAGTGCTACTTTTGAAGAGGGTCAGATATTAGCTGAAAAGGTATCTAAACCTGCCTCTACTGTATCATTACCAGCAAAAAATGGTACATATATGATAAAAGCGATAGATGTACTAGGTATATCAAGTTTAAATTCTACAAAATCAGCAGTTATATTAAATCAAATTGATTATAACTTTAATATTGTGCAAACCTCTACCCAATCTCCTAATTTTAGTGCAGGTACTAAATCAGATGTAGAGGTGTTTACAAGAGAGGGTGTTAATTATCTACAACTCTTAACAGGAGAGTTATTTGATGATGCTAGTGGTAACTTTGATGCTCAGTCAGGCAACTTTGATGATGGTGGTAGTATAGCAGACAATGTAGAGGGTACTTATGATTTCCCAATAATAGATACAGGTGGCATATATACCTCAAGAGTGACAGTGAATTTAGGGTTCAATAGATTTGACCCAACAAGTTTATTTGATAGTTTTGGTGGTAATTTTGATGCGAGAGAGGGTCTTTTTGATGGTTCTTATACAGAATTTGATGATGTAAATGTTCAAATGCAAATTTCAACTAGTAATGATAACACTACATACACTGATTATAGAAATTATGTACTTGGAGATTATAAAGCAAGATATATAAAACTAAGAGCAAAACTAACAACTACCAATGTTACCTCTGCTCCAGCTATCCATACTTTATCTGCAACAGTAGACATGCCTGATAGAGTTTATGGTGAGGGAGATGTAGCCAGTGGAACAAGTAGTAGTGGGAAAGTAGTTACTTATTCTCCAGCATTTAAGTCAGTAGAGGCACTCGGTATAACAGTTAGTAACTTAGATCAGAATGAACGCTATGTAATTAGTAATAAATCAGCAACAGGATTTACGATAACTTTTTATCAAGGAAGTGGAACTGGTAGTGTTGTAGATAGAAACTTTGACTATTTAGCTAAAGGTTATGGATATCTTGAAAGCAGTTAGTCAATATGAGAGAATGAAACAACTTATGGAGTTTATAGATAGATGAGTCAACACGATTATGATATAGCCAATCAGACATTTCCTAATACAAGGTCTGATTTGAATCTTGCACTCAAAGCATTAGCAAGTACATCAAGTGGAACATCAGCACCCTCAACTACTTATGCGAATCAACTGTGGTACGACTCTGCAAACAATCTTCTTTATATAAGAAATGAAGATAATGATGCCAATATTTTAATTATGGCGCTAGATCAATCTAATGATACTGTAGAATATTTTAAAGCTGATTCTATAAGAACAGCATTAATTGAGTTCACAGATGGTGATGATGCTATCAGCATAGCTGATGGTGGTGCTATAACTACATCAGGCAATCTATCTATTGGTGGTTCTAATAACGAATTAAGACTTTATGAGGGTGGGAACTATGTAGGTTTTGAATCTCCAGCATTGACAGGAGATCAAATTTGGGTTCTACCAAGTGCTGATGGCTCTGCTAATCAAGTATTGAAAACAAATGGAAGTGGAACTTTAAGTTTTGCAGACCAAGCAACAAGCACAAACCCAACAATTTCAGGTATATCTCCAAGCACAATAGAAAATACTGCAACGAATATTACAATTTCAGGAACTAATTTTGTAAGTGTTCCACAGGTAGAGGCAATTTCAACAACAGGTGCTATTACTTCTGCTAATTCAGTAACATTTACTAATGCGACAACTATTGTTGCTAATTTTACTTTAGGAACAGATGGCACATATTTTTTAAGAATAGAAAACAATGATGGATTAGCTGTTAGATCAAGTTCAGCATTGCTCACAGTTTCAGATGCTCCCACATGGAATACTGCATCAGGAACACTTGGTACTTTTTCTGCTGGTGGAAGTGTATCAGCAACGATATCTGCATCAGGAGATTCAACTCTTGCATATTCAATCGCTAGTGGCTCATTAGCTGGTGGTTTATCTTTAAATTCATCAACAGGTGTTATTAGTGGCACAGAAAGTGGTGCAAGTGCAACGACTACTTACACTTTCACAGCTCGTGTTACAGATGCAGAGGGTCAAACAGCAGACAGAAGTTTTAGTATTACTATAGAAGTTGGTATGCAAAACTCAGGACAATGGAATCCATAGGAGAATATAATGGCATCATATTTAAGTAAAGATTTTACAAGCTCACCAACAGATGCAAAAAAATTTACTGTATCTATGTGGTTTAAAATAAACAGAACAAATGCAAGTCAAACTTTATTATCAAATACTAATACTGGTGGTAATCAATTTAGTATTGACTACAGGTCAGATAAAAAAATAGGAGTTATTGAGTTCATAAGTAGTGCAGTAGTTCATAATCATGAAACTACTAGATTACTTGTAGATTGCACATCTTGGTATCATCTTGTCGTTGTTGGTGATAGTACCTTGTCTACTTCTACAGATAGAATAAAAATTTATATAAATGGTGAAAGATTAACTGCTTTTGATACTGCTACAGCTCCAAATCAAAACCATGAGTTTATGTTAAATAAAGAAATGTCAGGCACATCTAATGGTTGGCATGTTGGTATAAATGCTAGTAGCAACCAATTCTTAGGTGTCATGACTCATGTTCATAACATAGATGGATTAGCTTATGCGCCTACAGTATTCGGTGAAACTGATAGCTCCACTGGTGGTTGGAAAGCAAAATTAACTCCTAGTGTAACTTATGGAACTAATGGTTGGTTTATGAAAATGGAAAATGCTGGTGCTATGGGTACTGATTCATCAGGCAATGGCACTACCTTTACAGTTAATGGAGATTTAAAACAATCACCTGATACACCTAGCAATAATTTTTGCCAGTTAGATGGCAACCAATCATATGATATTGGTGCTTTAGAATATGCTGGAACATCACTTAATAATTACAATACAAATGCTAGTGGGTGTATTAGTACACAAATGGTAAAGAATGGTAAGTGGTATTATGAGGTTAAGATAGGAACAGATAGAACTCAAGCAAATGGAGCAACTCTTGGCATAGTAAAAAATGGTACTTATGCATCATCTTTCTTCAAGTCAACAGGCTCAACTGCTGTTGCTGGTAATAGCTCAAGTTCAAATGGTTGCGAGGGTATTAGTTATCAACCAATGCCTAGCACACCAAACATTTTAGATACTGGTGGTGGTGGAACTGTAAACTATGGTTCACAAGCAAGTCTTAACGATATCATTATGTGTGCTTTTGATTTAGATAATGGCAAGATATGGTTTGGAAAAAATGGCACATGGTTTAATGCTCCTAGTACTTCCAATGTTGGCAACCCAGCAACAGGAGCTAATGCTGGATTATCGTTTGCTAAAGGTGATGACTTTTGGGGTGTTACTGTTACAGCAGTAAGTAATAATGCTGGAGCAACAGCTCGAATGTTATGTAATTTTGGAAATGAACATTTTGGAGCAACAGCAGTATCAAGTGGTAATGCAGATGATGCTGGAATTGGTAGCTTTGAATATGATGTACCAACTGGATTCTATGCAATCTGCACAAAGAACATTAAGGATTATGGATAGGAGTTAATATGGCATTTACAACAATAGCAAAAGTATCAGACCACTTTGACTGTCCTACATGGGCAGGGAGTGATAGCACAAAAACAATTACTGGCATGGGTTTCAAACCTGATGCTCTTTGGATTAAAAGATATAATGGTAATGGACACCCAGTCTTAAATAATTCTACAGAGGGTACAGGACAAAACTGGGTTCCAAGTGGCTCATCTGCCTATGATACAACAACTTATGTAGCAAGTTATACTTCAGATGGATTTACTTTAACTGGCAATATAGAAAATACAAACAATGATGGTGATGATTATGTAGGTGCTTGTTGGAAAGCTAATGGTGGAACAACCAGCTCAAATACTGATGGCTCTATAACATCAACACTCCAAGTAAATACAACTGCTGGAATTTCTATTGGCACTTATACAGGTACAGGTGCTAATGGCACAATCGGACATGGATTAGGAGCAGTTCCAAAAGTAATAATAGCAAAATCTACTACTGTTGCAGATAATGGAGATGTGTTTCATGGTGGCACAACGATATATTCTGATACTGAAACAGACTTAATACAGTTTGCTGGTACAGGTGCTTTTCAAGATGATGCTGGTGGTTGGAATGACACAAAACCTACAAGCTCAGTATGGTCTATAGGAAATAAAACACATCACAATACTAGTGGAGTGGCAAGTATCGCTTATTGTTTTGCAGAAATACAAGGATTTTCTAAGTTTGGATTTTATATAGGCAATGGTAATGCTAGTGGAGTTAAGATTTATTGTGGATTTAGACCAAAATGGATAATGATTAAAAACTGGGGTCAAACTGAGGATTGGTTTACAAAAGTATCAGGATTAACAGGTTTTGGATTAGGTGGACAAAGAACAAGAACAGTTAAAATTAGTGATAACACCTCATCAACAAACTGTACTGTAAACTTTGAAAGCAATGCATTTAGAATTACAACAACAGATGGTAAAGCAAATACAGATGGTGGCAAATATGTTTACATGGCTTTTGCTGAGATGCCAATGGTCGGAACTAATGGAACAATAGCACTAGCTACATAGGAAATAATTATGGCAGGACTTAAAGTACACACAGCTCAAACAGATTCAGCAATTACTTTAGCTGAGTTAAAAGCATATCTAAAAGTAGATTCTAGTGATGATGATACTGTTTTAAATATTATAAAACAGGCAGTAGATTCTTGGGCTAAAGAATATACTAATAGAACTTTATGCACGACTGTTTATGAACTTTTTATAGATACTGTTTATGATGTTGATGTAAGAGTACAAGAGGGTTCTTATTTAGGAATAGATCAAGACTTTTCAAGAAGAAACATTATATTGCCTAAATCACCAGTATCAGCAATTAATCATGTTAAATATTATGCTGATGATGATAGCGCAACAACATGGGCTACTTCTAATTATCGACTAGATAATGCCAGTCAACCTAGTAAATTTACTTTACAGACTGGAGTATCTTATCCAACTGGATTAAGACCAGTGAATGGTATTGAAATTAAATATACTGCTGGTTATGGAGATAACACTGCTGTTCCTATGCAAATAAAACAAGCGTGTTTAATATATGGAAGTTATTTATTTGAAAGAAGAGGAGATGATGATAAAGCAATCAAAGCTCCTTATTCAGCAACAGCATTGCTACAACCTTTTGTAGTAAGACAATTATCCACTAATCCATACAGAGGCACTTCACATTATGGTGGCATGAGATAATGTATTTAGGCGAGTTTAGAAATAGAGTCGCTTTGCAAACTCTCGGTGGGTCTACAGATGCAGGTGGTGGTCAATCATCAACCTATTCAACACAAGCAACAGTATGGTCTAAAGTAGAGCCATTATCAGGCTCAGAGGGTCTATTTGGAGATCAATTAAGGGCAACACAAGGGTTTAAGTTTACAATCAGGTACTATTCAGCACTAACACCTAAATATAGGTTATATTATAGGTCTAAGGCTTTTGATATCACCAGCATACAAATTGTTGATGAGGGCAAAGAGAGATATCAAGAAATAATAGCAACTGAGGGAGTAGCTACATAATGGCTAAACAAGGTATAAAAGTTTCTATGTTTTCTAACATAGAGAAAAATGTAATAAAAGCTGAAAAACTTTATCAGTTAAATGCCTCAAGGCATGTAAACAGAGTAGCAACTAATTTTAGAAACGATATTATGAGAAGTATGCAACAAACACCTAAAGATGGTAGAGAATACCCAAGAGGCAAGAAAACTCATGTTGCATCTTCACAAGGTAATCCACCAGCTATTGATACTGGTAGATTAATTAACTCTATTACGACTAAACTTGCAACAGCAAGTAATAAACCTAGTGCTACAGTTATCTCTAATATGGACTATTCAGCAAGACTAGAACTTGTTTTAGATAGACCATTTATGGGAGATGAGTCTATTGCATACCTTAAAGCAAGAGTATTTGCTAATAAAATTGCTAAACAAGTTTCTATAGATAAACAATTTAAACCAATTAAGGTTGCACCAGCAAAGGTTAGATAATGGGATATCATTCATTCGATCTACAATCAGCTATATATTCTCTGTTATCAGGAGATAGCACCTTAGATGGTCTAATAGGTAATAATAAAATATTTGACAGCATAGCGCCTCAAGACACAGCATATCCATATGTAATTATTGGTCTTGAAACAATGAGAGATGTCGGCACAAAAACTCTTGATGGTAATGTCTACAATGTTGATATTGATGTATGGTCACAATATCGTGGACAGAAAGAGATCAAGGAAATAATGGAAAGAATTTACAATCTATTGAATAATGCTACAATAAGCGTAAGTGGTGCAAGTAGTGTTATGAGCTATGTTGTAAACGCAGTCACATTAACAGAAGTTGATGGGATAACAAGACATGGTATAGTGAATGTAGATTTTACTATATTTGATAGTTAATTTAAGAGGTAATATAAATGGCAGTACAAAAAGGTAGTGCATTATTAGTCAAAATTGGTAACGCTGGTTCACCTGAAACTTTTACAACTGTAGCAGGTCTAAGAGATACAAGTATATCTATCAATTCTGAAACTATTGATGTAACAAATAAAGATTCAGCAAGAGTGAGAACTCTTCTAGCAAACGCAGGAATTAAATCATTTTCTATTTCAGGAAGTGGAGTATTTACAGATGGAGCATCTGAACAATCTGTTTTAACAGCATTTTCAGCTACAACATTTAGTAATTTTCAATTCTTAGTACCTGATTACAATACATTTACTGGTGCGTTCCAAGTAACATCTATTGAATACAGTGGTACTTATAATGATTCAGTTCAATATTCTATGAGCTTTGAATCTGCTGGTGCAGTAACAATAGCGACAGTCTAATATGTGGATTGAAAAGAAAATATCTATTAATGAAAAGGAACATACTTGCCTTGTCAATGGCAATGAAATTGAAATTCCTTTTTTTAAAGGATATGAGAACACTCTTGAAGTAACTATTGATGGAAAAACATCACCTGTATTATCTTTGAATAATGTGGGTGATAGAGATGAAACGATTAAAATTGAGGTAAAAATAAATGAGTCCAAGTCAAATAAGAGCAGAGAAACTACTAAACTTTCCAAATAATGTAGACTACAAAGCTAAAATGACACTTGATGTTGTTATGAGCATTGAGTCTGCATTAGGTAAATCTATCATGAAAGTTGCTACAAAATTATCTGAGGCAGATGTGCCTATGAATGATGTTTTAATTATCTTAACTCTAGCGATCAGAGGTGGTGGTAATGATATAAAAGATAATGATGTCAAAGCACTTATTAATCAGATGGGTTTAGTTGATGCTATAAAAATGTGTGGTGATTTATTAGCATTAGCGTTAAGTAGTGGTGATGAGATAGATCAAAAAAAAAGCGAATTATAGATAACGATAATTATGAGTTGCCACTAGAAAGGTGGGTTCAAGTCTGTATAGGAATGATGGGTATTCAACCATCAGAATTTTACAATATGTCAATAGCAGAAATTACACTAGCCATTGATGGTTTCAAAGAATATAATACTGGTAAGCAATCATCTACAATGAATAAAGATGAATTAGCAGAATTAATGGAAAGATACCCTGATAATTAAATATGGCAACAGAATTAGATAAACTGATAGTAAAGATTGAGGCAGACTTAGGCGACCTTAAAAAAGGTATGGCTCAAGCTAATAAAGAAGTCAAAAATTCTAGTAAAAAAATGCAAGGCTCATTTAAGAATCTTGCTACTTCAATGTCTAAAATAGGCTCACGAGCATTAAAACTTGGTGGCATTTTAGGTGGTGTTTTTGGTGCAATCGCAATCAAAAGCATAGCTGATACTGGTATTCAAATTGAAAATTTACAAGTTAGATTAAAACTTTTATTTGGTAGTGCTGAAGAGGGCGCAAAAGCATTTGATGAAATGGTAAAATTTGCATCTAAAGTTCCATTTCAATTACAAGAAATTCAACAAGCATCAGGAAATTTAGCAGTAGTTTCTTCTGATGCAGAAGAACTTGCTGAGATGTTACAGATCACTGGTAATGTTGCATCTGCAACAGGTCTGAGTTTCCAACAAACTGCCGAGCAAATTCAGAGGTCTTTTGCTGGTGGTATTGCCAGTGCTGATGTATTTAGGGAACGAGGCGTTAGAGCAATGCTTGGTTTTGAGGCAGGAGTAACTGTTTCTGTAAATGACACAATAACAAGGTTTAAAGAAGTATTTGGTGAGGGTGGTGAGTTTGGTGAGGCAACAAACGAATTTGCTAAAACGCTTACTGGTACATTATCAATGCTACAAGATAAATTATTTACATTTAAAAAAGCAATCGCTGATGCTTGGTTTGGTGAATTAAAAAAACAATTTGGCAATCTAAATGATGCGTTAGCAGATAATGAAAAAAGAATTAAAGAATTTGGTAGAGAAGTTGGTCAAAGTTTATCTGATATTACTGTATCAGTGATTGAGAATTTTGAAAAAATTACAGTAGCAATTAAAGCATTCGGTGCGTTTATTGCTGGTTCTGTCTTAGCAACTATAGTTATGAATTTTACTAAATTCCACGCTATGTTTATAGCTGGTGTAGTTATTATTAATGACTATATAGATATGATGGATAAATACAGAAAGAGATTAAAAGATCAAGAAGAGGCTCAAGTAAAAAGTAATATCACAGTTGAAGAGGCACTTTTTTTTATAAATTTGATGGCAAAAGGAATTCAAAAACAAACTGAAATAGTTAAAAAAAATGTTAAAGATACAAATACACAAATAGTAACTTTTGCACAATTAGTTGAAATAACTGATTCAGTAAAAGAAACTTTTGAAGATGCTGGAGAAAATATATCACAGGCTTTTGGTGATTCTATTGCTAAAGGAGAAGATTTTAAAGATGCAATGAAGTCTATATTTCAAAATGTTGTAGCTGAAATTGTTGCTACTATAACTCAGATGTTAATTATGAAACCAATTATTGAATCATTGACTGGAGCTTTAGATACATATATAGGTAAGCAACGAGAGGCAGAAAAATCAAGATCAGGTGGTGGTGGATTTGATTTGGGTAGTGTTGTTGGGAGTTCAATAGCCTCATTGATGGGATTTGCTAAAGGTGGATTTACAGGTGGTTCAAATCCAATAATGGTTGGAGAAAAAGGAGCTGAAGTTTTTGTACCTAGAACTGCTGGAAATATAATACCTAACAATCAATTAGGTGGTGGTGGTTCAATAGTTATAAACCAATCTTTAAATTTTGCGACAGGTGTCGTTCCAACTGTTAGGGCAGAGGTGATGAACCTAATGCCTCAAATTAAGCAAGAAACTGTATCTGCTGTTGGTGAGGCAAGGAGTCGTGGTGGCAGTTTTGCTAGGACATTTGGTGCATAATGACTCAACCTAGTTATCCTTTAACAATGCCTACTAGTCCAAACTTTACAACAAGTGAATGGGTTATAACTCGTTCTATTTCTGTTACGACCAGTCCATTTACTTATGCTCAACAATCAGCAGAACATGGTGGTTCAATGTGGACTACTACAGTTACCTTACCACCCATGAATAGAGAACAAGCAGTTCAATGGCAGGTATTTTTTATGCAGTTGCATGGTAGATTTGGAACATTTGCTATTGGCGACCCTGATGCTAAAACGATCAGAGGTGGATTAACCTCTACAATTAATGTCAATGGCGCACATTCTGTAGGCGCATATAGTATTGCTATTGAGGGCGCTAATGCTAGTACCCTGATATTTAAGGTTGGTGATTACATACAGTTTGGTTCAGGTGCTACTCAAAAACTACATATGGTTACAGCAAACTGCACTTCTAATGGAAGTGGACAAGCTACAGTAGAGATAGAGCCACCATTAAAAAGTGCTTTAGCCAATGATTCAGCTATTATCTATGATAGCGCTAAAGCTATTATGAGAATGGATAGCAATGATCTAATGTGGAACGCAAACAAAGTATCTCTTTATGGTATATCTTTTAGTTGCTCTGAGGCTCTCTAATAGCTCGTTTTTGACCATTTTATTATAAATGGCTAACAATATACCCTATTTTGTTTTTCCCTCTATATAATACTCAGCAAACTGTTTACCATCAGGATTCGATATCATTCTTGTCACAATCTTATATCCATCTGATCTAAGGTTATTTATTCTACTGGCTAACCTAAAACAACCATATTTAGATAATGCTATCATTGGGTTTATTTTCTTACCTTTCAGCAAGTCTTTTAATATTTTCTCATTTTGTGATTTCATTCTTTCTCGTTTACCTCTGTTATAAGTTTATTCAAATACCACCGAGCCTTTTTTAAATCCTCAATGCCATTCTTTGTTTTATACCTAGAAATATATTTAATTATATTGCCCTCTAGGAAATTCATCTTCTGATCTAAAATAAAATCACTCACCTCAATCCTACCTTGATTATAGTGATTGGGTTTATTAATTAAATCTTCATCATCATCAAATGGGCTATTAGACATTTTTTCTCTCTTTTAATCTTGTATAGTAATCAGCTACATCAGAATCAGACTGGTAATCTTTCTCGTTGTAGTTTTCTTTTGGTAGTTTCCCACCTTTGTATAAGATACATCTGTTCCTGCACTCGTTTATAATTTTATCAAAATCCATAATTTTGCTCCTTTATAATAATTTTTTTATTAACATTACACCATAATGGGTTATAGGTCAAACCCATTATGTGTATTTATTGATTTGGTTGGTGATTTGATTTTATTTATTTACACTATAATAAAGTATTTCTTCATATAATGATTTCCAAGAATAGTGTTCGTGGTCTGCACTACACCATTCCTCGTTATGCTCATTATCCCAATGTTCATCATTCACTTGAAATATTTTACATGGAAAGAATTTTTGTTCTCCACCATATTCGTAAAATGGGTCAAGCTCAATATTAGGATTAAGCTCAAGCAACCTTTCAGCTTTTTGTTTATAAGATTCTATCTTATAACCTTTGGCTCTAGGTTTAGCAACAATGCCATTGGCAACTTTCTTCTTGTAGTATTTTAATTGTTTAGAATACTTCTTGATGAAAGTATTTGCCTTTTTGATTTTCTTTTCCCAAGAAATTATATTTTTCTCAAGTCTGTCAATCATCAAAGCATCTTTGTTGACTTCAACTTTTGTTTTGGTCGCCTTTATCAAAGCACCCAAGTGCCACTTATGTTTATAAGCATATTCAACAAATCTTTTTTCCATTCTAAATGAATTAAGATTATGTATCTTAGCATCTGAGCCATACTTACGATACTCAATCCAATGACAAGACTTGTGGATAATATCTTCCCAAGTAGTTTGAGAATTTATTTTCCAAGTTCTTGATCTGCACCAAGTATGTCTATTACCTGATGTGGTTTTGAACTCGTAATGTTTTGGTAAAGGCTTATTCATCTCTAAACGATAGAGTCTTTTGATAACTGAAATACATTCTTTGAATGTTGGTTTCTTGTTATCATTTTCATCTTTCATTTTTTGATGAATAGGATTAATAAATTGATCGTAGTCCTCTCGGTCTACTTTTTTATTTATGATTTTTTGTATTTGCATATTTGCTCCTAGTAAAAAATCACCAACCAAATCTTTAAAGCAGTATCCATAGCCATTTATGGACTTACCTTAAATATGTTGGGGCAGACTTCCTGTCAGCTCGGAATCCTTTGGGCTTGTAGATTATTCCTGTCACCTAATCTCACCAGTTCCCATTGGGCGATTCCCAACGACTTTTTATAGAGTATCTTTTTCTCACTCTTATATATAAGTATATACAATATGGGTAAGAATGTCAAATTTATTTTGCTATGTAAGTTATTGATTTATAAAGTAATTTATATTATTTTTTTATTGACATTGTACCCATAATGTGCTATCGTATATATAAGTAAGGTAAATAAATTATCTTGCATAACAAAAGAGAAAATCATGAAACATAAAAAATATAAATTAGACAGTAGTTCACCAGTAAAAAAAATGGGGTCTGCTAAAGAAACAAAAAAAATAAAAGAATATTATCTTTCTTTCTTTGATAAAGAAAAAGAAACACCAAAGACTTTGCAAGATAAAATGTTAAAAGTTTTAATTGCAGATGGTTGGCGTGAGCCTGATGGAGTCAAACCTTATTGGACTTTCAAAAAGAATAAGATGATTGAATACTTTGACAGGGCGTTCCCAAAACATAAGCGTAGCATATTAAATGCTAGGCTCAATGAACTAATGAAAGTGGCAGTTATAGAAAAGTCTGTTAAGTACAAAACTAAACCATACTTAATCAAAGGGAGATGTTGGGATAGCAGAGTCAAACAAATAGAGTCAACATTAGAAGATAAAACAGTTGAGGAGTTATGCACTAATGTAATTATGGGTAATGACCCAGTAAGGAAAGCTAGGTTTATCACTGATAATGGTACTCAAGGCAGAGTCGATAAGTAAAACTCAAAACTACATTAAGGGTAGATGTCAAGTCTACCCTTTTTTTATGCCTGTAAATCAGATAGACTTTCTATATGAAAGTAACAAATGAAATATTGATGCGTGAGATTATTGGTCTTAAAAAAGCAGTCGATCAAAACACAAAAGATATTGTTGAGCTAAAACAAATAGTGGCTCAAGGTAGAGGCGTATTTAAGACATTGGCATTTCTCGGAACTATTGGTATAGCATTTTTAACATGGTGGAATTCATGAGTTTTGAAATTTTAAATCTTTTAGGTAGTTCATTGCTGGGTGGCATAATGCAGATCATGGGTGCTAGAGCCAATGCTCAACAAGAACAACAGAAGATGTTAATGCAAAGAGCAGACTTTGTAGAAAAATCTAGAGATAAGATTAGACAGATGGGAAATCCAAACTTCTTTAGCATGACAAGGCGTATCATTGCCTTGACCTGCATATTCTCAATTATATTATTGCCAATGTTAGCTGGTTTATTCCAAGTACCAATATATATTCAAACAGAAGTTACTACTGGTTCAGATTGGTTTTTGTTTAGCACAGAAACTACAAACACTGTATGGAAAGAAGTACATGGTATGCCATTCTTAGAAATGCACAAAAATGTCGTGATATCAATTATCGGTTTATATATGGGAAGTTCTATTTCCAAGAATTCATAGGAGCTTATATGGATTGGAAATTTATTTTAAAAGGCATGGGAATAATTTTTATTATGTGCCTATTGTTATCCATAGAGGCTAGAGCAGATACGACTTCAAGTGGCGCTAGTGATCTGAACCAAACTAATACAAGTGGAACAAACACAAGTATAAGTGGTGGCTATAGCCAAGAATCAACCACAAATTATCAAAGTGGTTCTAGCAGTACCACAAATAATGAAACTAATAATTCTACTAATCAAAAAACTGCTGTTAACCCAGCTAATGCACCAGCAATGTCTAGTTATGGGCAGGATAGTTGTTTAATTCCAATCACAGGCTCAACCAGTACAATATCGTTAGGCATTGCTATTGGAACTTATGTTGAGGACAAGGAGTGTTCTGTTAGAAAGACTGCAAAATTGCTCAAGCAAATGGGTTTATCCATAGCTAGTATTGCACTTCTCTGTGAAGAAATGCCTATGGTGAGAAATGCGCTAAGGGTGAGTGGAACGCCTTGTCCACTTTTGCATGAGGGGAAAAGTTATATTGGTGAAGAGGCTATGAAGATATTAAACATGAGAGAAAAAAATAAAACAAAGGTCGATAGCAAACCATCAATGACTTGGAATAAAAAATGATTAAGTTCTGTGTAGAATTGCCCAGTAAACTTTATAGAAATGCACGAGAGATCAAATCTGCAACATTGATTTTAATGATAATTGCAGTTTTTACCTTAAATGCTTGTTCAAGGCACTCAATTACTTTAGGTGATATGATTGTTCATGGGAGCAACGAGCAAGAAATTTATGCTCCAGTAAGAAAATGAAATATTTAATACCACTATTATTCCCACTAACTTTATTTGCTGAAACTCAAACTACTTCTAATTTAATTATTAATGGTAATTTTGAGTCAGGAAATTCCAATGGTTGGACTACATCAGGTAGCGTTCAGGTAATTAATGATTGTTGCACATTAAATAATGTACCGAGCAACTATGATATAGAATTTGGTGACACTGGTTCAATAGAACAGTCTTTTGATCTTACATCTGATCTAATAACTCAACCTATGCTTAACAATGGGATTACTTTAAATTCTATTGTAGAAGTTCAAAATGGAGAATGTTCTTTGAGTGGTTGTTGGGCAGGAGCAAATCGAGGTGGTTATGATAGTTTTACAATTAGGTTGCAGGTCAGAGATTCAGATAACAATGTACTAGCGACTACCAGTCAAACTCGAACAGAACCCACTGGAATTGCAGGAGAATATTTTAACGATTCAATAAGTTTTACAGGCATTGGTAGTAATATTGGCAACCTAAGAATATCAGGAATAGATGGAAATGCTCCATCAACGCTGGGGGGCGTTAATTTAGACAATATTAGTGCTTTTTTAATTTATGATGATGAGGTATTAAGTCAAACACAAACAACAGAAATTAATACAACAGTAGAAACAATAGAAGAAACTTTAGAATTTACAGAAAACAAAATACCTGAAATACAAGAATTATTTGTAGAAGAAATAAATTTAGAACTATTAGCAAAACCTGAGATTATTGAAATACAACAAGAATTATTTATTGAAGAAATAGCAACTAAAGAAATAAACACAGGAATTATTAACATATTTAAAGAACCTGAAATTATAGAAAACTTTGAGCAAGAAGAAATGCCAATGGAGAATATTTACAATGAAGAGATCAAAACAACAGAAATTGAACAACAACCAATTCAAGAAAAAACAGGAAATGAGAATGAACAAATATCAGAAACAAGTGAAACAAGACTTGCTGAAGAGCCTAGACACGAGAGCAGTGGTGAACAAAAACAAACAGTCAATGAACCAACTGAAGAAAGAGTTGCTGTTAGCGAATCAGAGGGAAGAACAGAAGAAACTGATACAGTCGCAGAAAGTAGCGCACAAGAGCAAAATGAAGATGATACAGTTGTGGAAGAAACTGAAAGAACATCTAATACTGATGATGAGGCAGTTGCAGATAATGGAAATACAGATCAAGCAGAAAGTGAGGAGCTGGTTTCAGTAGAAGATATGATAAAAGAGGTAAATGCTACCATCACAAGGGTTGATCTAAGATTAATTGCAACCCAACAAATACTGGCTAAAGCAATGGTCAGCAACTTAAACATTGACAGTTATTACAAGTCAGATAATAATGTCTTTAATAAACGAACTTTTGATGGTGGTGAATTTTATGAAACGAGAAAATACATTGATGAAAGAAATTTGGTGGCTCAGAATGAGGGTGCATATTTTGACCCTCTCAATGAGCATCAAGAAAAACTACAAGAAATTAATGATAAAATTAGGATTTTAGAGGGAAATTAACATGGGTGATCTAGGTATAAAAGAGTGGCTTGGTATTATAGGTTTACTATTTACTTTAGGTGGTCTTGCAGTTCAACAAGGCACTATACTTGAGAAAGTAAATAAACTCGAATCAAGAAGTATGCCTGATCTGAAACCCTTAAACGAACAGCTCAACAATGTGGATAAAAGAGTTGAGCTGATCGAACTTAAAGTAGAAAGATTAGACTTGAAAAGTTCCAATCCTTTATTTAAGTGATTCTCTTAACTTAGGATTAGTCAATTCATTTAAAAATTGCGACCTTGCTCCAATGGTTTCAACAGCAGACATTTTCTTTAAACAATTATCTAACTTATCATC